>ERZ761591.27-NODE-27-length-42517-cov-11.529909_pt1 | contig 42517 bp, 62 predicted proteins | sample MGYA00512167_ERZ761591 | MGnify/ENA primary metagenome ERZ761591 (study PRJEB28899, sample SAMN03785559) | bioreactor sludge metagenome | biome: EBPR Sludge; feature: EBPR Bioreactor; material: 0.22µm filtered reactor supernatant | place: Saint Lucia: Queensland...
GGACCTGCCGCCTTGAGCATTCGGTCCAAAAAGCCATCCGGCAAAACTTCCACGCGCGCACGCGCTACATCATCAACATCATTCTTTCTGGTTATTGGTTCTGGCTCTATAAAGGGTGTTTGATTTGGTTCGCTTTTTTTGACCTCGATCGCATGATCGATCGTGCCATCGATCCTATGATCGATCCCATCATCGATGGGGCCATCGGTCAGTACGGCGCCGTTGGCTTCGGCATTTTTCGGAGTTTCCTGTCGAGGCTCAGCAGCTTCCTCCGCTCTTCCTTCGTTGCCCCGATCAGGCGTTGCGACAGTCCGTCCCTTCGCAGCGGCTGCTTCTGCGGCTGCGGCGAGTTCGTGTTCGGCGCGGTCGTTGCCGTATCCGTTTTCATGGCGTGTCACCTTGCCGATCACCACGAGACGATCGCGGATGCGCTGATAGGATTTGAAGTTGAGGTTCATCATTCGGGAGGCTTCGGCGTCGTCGAGGGGAACGCGCTTGCCGGTGGTCCAGATGTAGACGCACATGGACACGTAGACGCCGCGCTCGTCCGCCTTGAGCCCGGCGCAGCCGGTGAACCAGTCGTTGGCGTAGAAGCGGACGAACGGGGGCGTGCTCATGACGCTCTCACTTCGCTGCGAGGAAACGGGCAGCGCGGAAGCGCGCGACGGTGGCGGGCTCGATGCCGAGTTCAAAGGCGATGCGATGATCCGGCCAATGGGCGTGATAAAGGGTCATGATCGCTCGCCTCAGATCTTTGGATAAATCGCTTGACGTGTTGCGTGTAGGACGCAGGTCTAGTATTGATGCGGTCATAGTCAGCGCTCCATGCTGGCTGTGGTACGCGTATCCACACATGCAACGGGGTGGCTCTGGGCGGAGCTGCCCCGTCATTCGTTTTAGGCAAAGACGACGTGCGGCTTGCCAGACGATCGGGCACCCTCTCTCATTGCTGGCGAGGCTTCTCGGAAGTTGTTCTGCTTGAGCAAGATTGGCGTGAAGACGCGGTGCGCATGAGTGCTGCAATACGGCAGACCTCGAACAACTTCGCACCCGCAGAACTGCGGTTCATGCGGCTTAATCTGACGCGGATCACCGGGGATGAAGCGGCAGTGATGATTTTCCAGATCAAGGAACGAGACACGCGCAATGTCTGCGGCTTGCGTCGCTGGCAATGGCTCGGAGCGCCAGTTCCGAGCGACTTTCGGCTGCACTCGTGGCGGTGCGTATGTGCGGCGCTCGACGCGGCTGTCATCGATATTGAAGCGGTCGTAGAGCTTGCGAACGGTTACCCTACGGCCTGGCAGGCCAAGCCTTGTGACCTTCCCAATCACGGCATTGCGGGTCATTCCGCCGACACGACGGGCGATCTCGGATGCTGAAACGCCATCCTTCCAAAGACGCTTGACGGCTTCGACGCGCTCGTCAGTCCAGTTGCTCGTGTGATCCATAGGCCCTCTGGGCGAAAGGGGAGCGGCATTCGCGCCGCTCAGTTGACTACGTGGAGGAAGTGGCACTGCTGACGACAGCACCGCGAGACAGCCGCAACAAATCAGCCGTCCGGCGCTACCGCCGACACGCACGCAACAACGCAAATACGGGAACGCGATACGTGAATGGGTGGCGCTGGTCCCTACCTGCAGAACAGAGACCAGCGCTGAGCCGACGTGCTGCGCGTAGCGTAGTCGGCGGCTCTTGAGGCTGAGCCAGGAGAAGCACTGAGAGAGACGACCGACCGTCATCGCACCACCGGCCGACAGCGCTTAAGACACTATCGACGCAGGGCCACCGGGCCACGCGGATTTCCCCCGGCACTTAAGCGACTGTGACTGTCGGTATGGGCTGTCACAAGCCCGGCACCCGACAACAGTCGCCTCTCTCAATGCTCCTCACTGGTTGACACCTCTGCCTTCGAGGTTGGCCGTACTCCCCAAGCGTGACTTGGGTTTCTGCTGGCACGCGCGCCGCGATCAGTGGTCTCCCTGATCACCTACCTCGAAGGCACAGATGTCTTGGGGATACGCAACCCACCGTACCTTGACGGTACCGTACCTCTGCGGTACGGTCAAGACAACCAGCATCGGGCGATTAATGTCCGTGTGCATAACCGAAACGCGGGGCACTTTGTCCCGCATGACAACGAGCAGGCATGACCAGATCATGAAGACGTTTGCGAAGCGCCTGAAGGCCGCCCGCATTCGCGCCGGCTACAAGTCAGCACAAAGGTTTGCTGGCGTGCTCGGAGTAGAGCCGCACAGTTACCGCAAATATGAGCGCGGCACGGCAGAGCCTCGCTTTGAAATACTTGTGCGAATGTGCGAAATGCTGGATATCGAGACGAGCGAACTGTTGCCCCGGAGCGTCAGCAAAGGGAGCAAAGGCAGCGGCCACCAGGCGGCAGCCTAATCGGGTTGCCGCAAGACATGACAAGGCGGCCCCAGACGAGGCCGCCTTTTTTGTTGCTGTCCTAAGGACGGCGAATGACGACTAGCGGCACCCGCACACAACCTTGCCATTGAACCCCTGATAGCACTGGTAGCGCGTACCAGCCGGGCACGCAGCGAAAGCTGCTGCTGTCGTTGCGATCAAAATAGCGGCTGCAATAGCTGAACGCATTTTTTGTTGCTCCGTGGCACCACAATTGGTGATCGCAAGGTTATCCCCAAGGTTGAACCGGCCTCAATGCATAATGGCATCAATGACTTGTTAAAAAGCGTAACTTGAAGGTACGTTTTTTGTTGACGCACTCCTGAGCGTACCCCATAGTTACGTACATCACCGGCCGACACGGCGCACCCGTACACGCCGAACATGCCACTCACCCAACGGTCGGCCGGTGACTTTTTTTCTTCTCAACCGAGGCAACCAATGACCGACCTCACACTCGACCAGTACATCGAGGCCTGCAATTTCCCTGGCAAGCTCGATGAGGCGTCTGTCGAGGATCATCTGCGCGATTATCTCCGCGCGCTAGGCGTCGACAAATCGGTGAAACGCTTGCGCCGAGGCTGGCGGCTTGAGAACGAGCCTTCAATTGGGCGGTCAGTCGATTGGGTGATCAACGAGATGCGGCGACGTGATCCGACGTTTGCCAGCGTTGCCAGCGATGCCCGCGATGCCCGCGATGCCCGCGATGCCCGCGATGCCCGCGATGCCAGCGATGCCCGCGTTGCCAGCGATGCCCGCGCTGCCCGCGATGCCAGCGATGCCCGCGTTGCCCGCGATGCCCGCGCTGCCCGGCATCGTTTCGCGTCTTGGCTGATCTTCGGATCGTGGAGTTGGTATGATTGGGATGTTGCGTGGCTGACGACGACATATTTCGGCGCCATGCAGATCAATAAACCGACCGTCATCGCCTGGACGGAACCTTTGCTTCGGGCGTATCTCGACGGTGCTTGGCTGTTGTTCTGGACGGACGACACTCTCTATTGGGTCGCCAAGCCGACGCTGCACAAGATGGATGACCGTCGTCTTCACCGCCAAGATGGACCTGCATTCGTCTGTGATGTTGAAGATCTGTATTTCTTCGAAGGGACGCTAGTTCCGGGTGCGTGGATCGAGGACAAGTCGTCGATCTCTGCGCACTCGGCCATCACATGGCCGAACCTCGAACAGCGCCGCATAGCCTGCGCTCATATCGTAGGCTGGTCGAAAATCCTCTCGTCGCTCAATGCGAAAACAATCGATCATGACGGCGACCCACTGATCGGAACGCTTGTCGAGGTTCAACTTCCTGACCTTCCCGCACCGTCACGCTTTTGCATGGTCGAGTGCGGGACAGGTCGCCAGTTCGCAATTGGCGTTCCGCCGACTACGTCCACAGCGATGGAAGCGCAAGCGTGGATGCAAGGTGTTGCGTTATCGAAGTTCAAGAAACCGGAGATTCGCACGTGAAAACTTTTAAGAACACCGCAGCGCAGGGCGAGATCGGCATCCGGCGTATCGCCAAATTGCCAAGTGACGTGACGCCGATGAAAACCGCAACCGGACGCCACATCATCGGCCACAGCGAAACCGGACACCACCATGTACTCGAACGTCCCGCCAAGGTGTTTGAGGCAAAAGCGGCTACCGCTGGGATGCGTATCCTCTACGCAATCATCGAAGATGCGAACGTGCTGACACACGATCGCCCGTTCGATACGCACGAGCCGATCGCTCTTGATCCAGGCATCTACGAGTTTCGCATCGGGCGCGAGTACGACCCGTATGAAGCGATCGCACGCCGGCAGGCCGACTAAATATCCACCGGCCTGCGTATCGGCCGGTGTCTTTTCTTTTCCCTCTCGCCCAAGAGGCTCAGATGAAGAACTCATTCGATTTGTCCGGCGACCTGCAATGCGTCGAGTCCGACGTGCAGGAGTTGCAGCGGATCATCTTCGAGACCTCGGACTATCCGAACGATGCCGAAGAGGCGGACATCTGCCGCAGCATCGAAGCGCTGCGCACCTCCATCCGTCACTTTCGCGAGCGGATCAACGCTCGCATTCCTCAACACAATGACCGGCCCATCATGATCGGCCGTCGCGGATATGGGGTTGTGTGATGAACCCGATCAGCGGATCAATGAATCTCCATCGCGTGCTGGCCGTTCGATTGGTGCGGTACATGCCTGAGAATTCAAACGCAGTAACAATCAGGCTCGAAAGCTACGACGGCCTTTCGGATTTTGATCTGACGATCTTCGACCTGCCGACCAAGCATGCGGAACAGTTGGTGTCTGCCTTGACGGCGTTGCATGCGGCACCGGTCAACGAACCGGAGCCAGTCGGATGACTGAACCATGGACCTTTTACGACTTCTTCAGCGAGGTCTGCGTGGTCATCGTTGTGGTGCAGGTGACGCTTTTCATGCTGCACAAGTGGTCGTGAATTTGCGCTGACCTAGTAGGGCCTGCGGTCCCCCTGGACACAGTTAGGTTAGCGCGAGTGCTGGTGACGGTTTCACAGCGGGGCCGGGGGTATCGGCCGGAGCCGTCACCAGCAAACCAATCTAGGAGCAATGACAATGGCAGACGGTAACGCAGTGGCGGTGACGGTGCAGCCGGTGAAGCTGCCGAGCTCGGTCGATATGGAGGCAGCCGCATATGCATCGGTGATCGAGCGAGCGGCACGGGATGAGACTGTACCTATCGAGCGGCTGGAAAAGCTGTACGAGTTCCAGCGGCGCGTTCGTTCCGACGCCGCCGAGCGGGCATTCCTTGAGGCTATTTCACAGCTTCAAGCCGAATTGCCGACCGTGGCCCGGAAGGGCAAGGGCCACAACAACGACTACGCGCGCTTCGAGGATATCATCGATGCCATCCGGCCTGTGCTCGTAAAGCACGGGTTCTCGCTGACGTTCCGCACGGCGCAGACTGAGAAAGCAATCACTGTGACGGGTGTTCTCGGTCATCGCGAGGGGCACAAAGAAACCACCGACGTTGTGCTCCCGCCTGATACCGGAGGCAGCAAGAACGTGGTCCAAGCGTGGGGATCTAGCACCAGCTACGGCAAGCGCTATGTCACGCTGACCCTGCTTGGCATAGCCACCGAAAAGGAAGACGACGATGGCAACAAGGCGGTGGCAAAGCCAGCCGAAGCCAACACGGTCGAAACGCTGAAAAAGCTGATCGAGGACACCAAGACCGACATTGGCAAGGTCTGCGCTCATTACTCGGTCGAGGGGCTGGACGACCTGACGGCCAAACAGATTGCCGAAGCTATCGCGGGGCTGTCAGCGCGCAAGCGCCAGCAGCAGGTGAAGAAATGATCGAGCAAGGATCAGACGAGTGGAAGCGTTTGCGGTTGGGCCGCGCCACAGCTTCTCGCATGGCCGATATCTGCGCCACCACCAAGACCGGATGGGGTGCTTCCCGTGCAAACTACGCCGCACAGCTGATTGCCGAACGCCTGACTGGCGTCGTGGCTGAGAGTTATACCAACGCGGCGATGGAATGGGGAACAGCGACCGAGGCCGAAGCACGCAGCGCGTATTCTTTCTTCCAAGGCGTCACGGTCGAGACGGTCGATTTCGTTCCTCACCCGGCGATCGACATGAGCGGGGCGAGCCCTGACGGTTTGGTCGGAGTCGATGGCCTTGTAGAGATCAAGTGCCCGAGCACTGCCACACAGATCGACACGCTGCTGCGCGGCAAGATCCCGGAGAAATACATCCTGCAAATGACGTGGCAGATGGCCTGCACGGGGCGTCGCTGGTGCGACTTCGTGAGCTTCGATCCTCGCATGCCGGAGAACCTTCGACTGTTCGTCACGCGCATCGAACGCGATGACGTGTTGGTTCTCGATCTGGAAGACAAGGTTCGCGAGTTCCTTGCCGAGGTTCACGCCAAGACGGTCACGCTTCAGGAGATGGCCGCATAACCCTCCACTGCCAACTCTGCCACGCAACAGGGGATCTCTATGATAACCAACGACGCGATACCGGAGAGACCATCACCACCTGCGATTTCTGTCGGTTCGATCCCTTCGCTGTGCGCATCATGCAGCGCGGCGAGCCTCCACCCAAACCCCGCATGTCAGTCCGTCTATCTGCCCCAACTGCGGAACGGATACCGATTTCCAAATTCAAACTACGGCCGAAGGCTGAAAGACGTTCGCAAGTGCCTGAGGTGGTTCCGGGCTAAGGGAGAGTGACCGATGAGCGACGCAAAACCAACCGAACTGCTGACCAGCGTCACGATCACGATTCATTGGGCCGATCAAGGCGGGCTCTCTCTCATGGTCGGAGACCGGCTGATCAAAGCCGTCGAGACGGAAGAGCAGCTTTCGTCATTCATGGGCGGGTTCTTGAAGGCGCTGCGAGGCCAAGCGCGACACATCACCATCCCGATCGAGGATCATAACAAGCTGCTGGAATACCGCGATCAGGTCCGGCGCATGGCACGACCAAGCGCCAGCACAAAGGGCATGGCGGCACGGCTATCCCCGTCGCCTGAATTGTCGGTCGATGAGCCTACCGAAAGCATTGATGACGATGAGACGATAGAGCCGCTTTCGAAGTGGCGGCAGAAACTCGGGTTTGGGGGTCGGCAGTGACCCGCGCCGTCGTCGTCATTGACAGCACGCGCAATCGCGACAAGGCGGCGAATTGGGTATTTCGCGCGCCATTCGGAACGCGCATCGAGTTCAAGAAGGCCAAGCGGTCCATTCCACAGAACGCCCGCATGTGGGCGATGCTGACGGACGTTGCATCGCAGATCACATGGCATGGGCAGCGCCTCACGCCTGACGACTGGAAGCTCATTTTCCTCGATGCGCTCAAGCGGGAGGTCCGCATTGTGCCGGCGATCGACGGCAGAGGATTTGTGAACTTGGGCCGCTCGTCCTCCGACCTCAGCAAGTCCGAAATGAGCGACCTGATGGAACTGATCACAGCATTCGGGGCGAACCATGGCGTTCGTTTCAACGAAGACATTAAATCACAAACGGAGAGCACGCATGCAGAAAGCGCTTGAGACACTTGCAAAGCCTGACAAGCCAGAGAAATCCGTCTCGCAGATCAGCGCGCCACGAATGGCGGTTATCACCGTGCCGATCAAGAACGCGCCCGGTTCGCCGCTTGTCATCAACGCCTTCTCATCGAAGGCACGAGAAACCATGCGCGCGGCACAGGAGCTTGGTTCAGTCGGCAAGAAAGGCAAGAAGAAAGACCCCAAGGACTTCGACGCGCTCTACATGGCGGCGCGGCACATTTCCAGGGATGGATGGGACGGCGTAAACGCTGCGACGTTCCGCAACGCAGCTATTTCGGCCTGCCGCCTCTGCGGCTTCAAGATGACACTCGGCAAGTTGTCGGTGTTCGTCGAGGCCGACGGCATTTCAGCAGCAGACGGCACGCCATTGGTTCGCGTTCATGGTGAACCGGTGCCGTTCGAAGCGATGGTACGCAATCAGACTGGCGTTGCCGATATCCGAATTCGCCCTCGTTGGGATGAGTGGTCAGCCATGCTGCGCATCCGCTTCGACCGCGAGCAGTTTTCCGATGAAGACATCATCAATCTGCTCGTTCGTGCTGGCACGCAGTGCGGCATCGGTGAAGGGCGACCCGACTCGTCGAACAGCTTTGGTCTTGGTTGGGGTCTGTTCGAGATCGACGTGTCGAAGCCGATCAGCCTGCACGAAATTCCGGCGCCGAAGATCCAGTTCGTTCGGAGTTGAGGCAGGCGGCGAATGGAATGGTGCGAACAGGAACGGACCTGACTGAAGAGGGTCGGCAGGCGTGGCCGGCTTCGCTAGGTGTTGAATGGATCGCATAGGTTCGGAGCGGCAGGCGCGGACTGGCTCGTAGGCTGGGCGGCGCATGGTTGCGATCGGCACGGCAGGCGACGCGCGGTCAGGATACGACGGGATGCGAATGGTGTGTGACGGCAGGCTTCGACAGGATCGGCTCGCAAGCGTCTGGACCGTATTGGTTCGGCAGGTGCGGGCAGGTCAGGAGTGACGAGGCTTTGACTGGTACGGCGGGGAATGGAAGGCAGGCACGGGAAGAAAAGGAGTGATGCGGACGGGCGGGGAATAGTTTGGACGGAGCCGCAGGTTTGGATGGGGCCGGCAGCGCTCGGATGGGAGCTGAATGGCGTGCAAAGGACGGGATAGGCAGGCAACGCAAGGTGTCGCCAGGGAACGCGGGGAAAGCACCGGCAGGCTTCGACAGGACAGGATGGGTAACGAGAGGAAAGGCAGGACCACATGAGCATGCGAGACGAAATCCGCACATTGGCGGACGACTATGAAAAGCAGGGGCGTAGCGTCACGGCGGAGATTGTCGTCGAGGCAGCTAAGGACGCTGCCAAGTATCCTCGCCTGAATGAGCACCTATGGCAGGTCGCAGAGGCAGACTTGGCGAACGAGGCGCGCATCACCCGCGCGCATCGATTGTTGATCTCCATCACAATTGTCAGCGAGGAAGGCGCGACAACTCGATTGCTGGTGCACACGCCTGGAACCGCAGGCTATCGGCCGCTGACAAGCGTCGTCAGTAGTCCTGACCTCGCCTCGATCAAGCTCCGACAATTGACCGATGACATCGCGCGTTCACGCGGTCGGCTTCGTGATTTCAAGGCATTCGTCCCGAGTGACGTTGCCGACGAGATCGATGCGGCACTGGAAGAAGCGGAGCAAAAAGCCAACCGCGCCATTGCTGATCGAGAGGCCGCTACAGCGGCATAACCAGAGAGGGCCACATGACTAAGAAGACCGTGAAGACGACGAAGAAACCGGCACCCAAAGCGGTGAAGAAACCGGCGAAGGCAGCGAAACGGAAGGCCGCCTGAACCATGCGCCAGGAGTTCAGCAAGAAGACCAAGGCCGAAGCTTTCCAACGTTGCGGGGGCCGTTGCTAGTGCGGCTGTGGTTCGAAGCTGACTCCTGGCGAAGTCGAATATGACCATTGGCCGGTCCCGGCTGCGCTTGATGGTTCGAATGACCTCAGCAATTGCCGGGTGCTTCGTAAGAAGTGCCATCGGCGCCTGACGGCATCGAGGGATGTGCCAGCGATCAGCAAGAGCGTTCGGGTTGCTGAGAAGGCAATGGGACTGCGGAGATCATCGCGGCCGTTTCCAAAGCATCGCAACCCATGGGGCAGGAGGGCAGAGCAGTGAAGATCACAGACGAGATGGTGAGCAAAGCATGCGACGCTTACGTGTCGAGGTCAGTAAGCTGCAACATTGATGCCGCAGAAGGCATGCACGCGGCACTGTCCGCCGTCGCTCCACTCATCCGCTCCGCAGCACTAGAGGAAGCGGCGATGATGCTTGTCGATATAGCTAAGGAAAATGAGATTGCGCGCGACTGTTTCAAGGCCCTGTCAGAACACGAGCACTCCTACCGTCACGAGCAGTACCGCAAGACCATTCTTGCGAACGCTGAATCCATCCGCGCTCTAAAGGACAAGCCAAATGAGTGACCGTCGCACAGTCTCCGAAATCGACAAGCACGTCTCCAAGCGCATTCGAGAGATACGGCTGAGCAAAGGCATCAGCCAGGCCAAGCTTGGCGACGCCATCGATCTGACGTTCCAGCAAATCCAGAAATACGAGAGCGCTGAAGACCGGGTCAGCGCTGGCAAGCTTGTTGCGATTGCCATGGCTCTCGATGTGCCGGTGACGGAGTTGCTGCCATGACCAAGATCACGCCAGAGCTAGAGAAGGTCGCGCGCCAGATCTATTCGGTCATGATGGACGAAGACGAAGCTGTCTGGGATGACCTGTCATCTGCCGACAAAGCGCCAGCGATCGGAGCCGCCCGCGCCGCTCTTGAAGCAATACGGGAGCCTAGCGAGGGGATGCGCGCGATCATTGAGCGCCGTTTTCCGTGCGACACAAACATATCACGTATTCTGGTCGACCACATCCTAGGCAAGGAGACGGGAGGATGAGCGACGCCTTGTCTTTGATTGCAGAAGCGCAAGACCGGCAGAAGCGCGCTGAGCAAGATTGCGAATACTGGAAGGGCCGGGCCAAGCGCGAGCGCAAGCGCATGAAGGCTATCTTCCAGATGGTGAAGCGCACGCCGATCAAGCCTCCCGAACTCACCGCTGATGGTGACCCGAACTGGCAGCAGGTTGAGCGAATTGTCGAGCAGTTTGCGGAGATCGTTGGAGACCCATATGCGGTCATGAACGATGAGGACGACCTGAGCATGACGCACGCAACGGCAAAAATGATGATGGCCTATCACCTGAGCGACCTCATCAAAGCGGCGGTCGCGGCAAGCAGGAAGGAGACGGGGGGATGAGCGAGCGCAAGGCCCCTCCCGGCTGGATGAGCAAGGCCCAGGCCATGGAACGTCTCAACTGCGGCTCATGGGCACTTGATAGCGCGATCAAGAAGGGCGAGATCCAGGCCAAGAAGTTTTTCGGTAGAGTGTGGATCTACCAAGAGTCAGTTGAGCGGTTGTTAAAGATGGACGAGAGGGCAGCGTGATGGTTGCAATCAACTTCAGCGAACGATTTGCTGGCGCCGTAGAGCGCGGCGAGAAGCGACAGACAATTCGCCGTGAGGCGCGGTGCAAGCCAGGCGACCAATTGCAGCTTTACACCGGCCAACGCACCAAGCACTGCCGGAAGCTACGCGACGCCGTGTGTCTGGACGTGGCGCCTATCTCGATCACGCGGGGCACCCTTACCGTCAACGGTAGCGTCTACATGTCAGACACTGCCGCCGCGTTTGCTCGCGCTGACGGGTTCAGTGACTATGACGACATGTGGAACTGGTTCTATAGCCAGTACAAGCAGACGCTGTTCACCGGCCATGTTATCAAGTGGTGATAAAGCCGGGCACCATAAAGGGTATTCGCTATATACCGGCCATTGATCTTCTTGGTAAATTCCTGAAAATTGGCGGAGAGAGTGGCGGTCGAAGTTCGATTTGAGTATGGTTGACTTTGACTGGTTGTAGTTGAATCTATTGGCTGATCTCGGTTGGTGGGGATTGGCTTGATATGGCAACGCATGGGGAACGTCGGCGACGTTGGGCGCCAAAAAGGGCACGTCGATATGCCAGACATGAGCGGCAAGTGGGTCGAGGTAATCAGGCCAAACGAGTTTCTTGTCGAGGGCGCACCCGGATCGACCGTAGTGACATTGCATCAGGCCAACTGGCTCAGCCGAAGCCGAACAGACAGTTTCGTTGTGGACATCGAAGAACTTCGAAGGGTCGTTGCCGCATGGGACGCGCGCAATGCCCCGCCTCGTAAACCGCCTGAATAACTCCACCGTCCGATCCCTAGGAAAAGGCGACCACCTAGACGGGGGAGGTCTGTACCTTGTCGTCGGGGCTGGTGGGTCTCGAAGCTGGATCTTCCGGTATCGAGGGCCAACGGGACGGCGCAAGATGGGGCTTGGTCCCTTCCCGACCATCGGCCTTGCCGACGCCCGGGCGCGGGCTCATGAGGCACGGAGGCTGCTGGCAGACGGGATCGACCCGCTTAAGACACGAGCAGCGGGTGGCAAGACATTTGGAGAGTTTGCCGAAACCTGGCTGTCCCAAGTTGAGATGCAGTGGCGGAATCCGAAGCACCGGGCGCAGTGGCGAAGCACCCTAGAGGTTCATGCCGCCCCCATCTGGCGAAAGCCCATCGGGCTCGTCACCACTGACGACGTTAAGGCTTGCCTGCTTCCGATCTGGACCAAAACACCGGAAACTGCCTCCCGCGTCCGCATGCGAATTGAACGGGTGTTATCAGCGGCTACGGCTCAGGGCTACCGACGGGGCGACAACCCGGCCCGGTGGAAGGACAACCTATCCCACCTGCTACCGGCCCGCCCGAAGCTCGCCAGAGGCCATCACGAGGCGTTGCCATACCTAGAGGCCCCGGCGTTTCTCGCCTCTCTACGGGCTCGCCAGAGCCTTTCAGCAATAGCCCTGGAATGGACTATTCTCACCGCTGCCAGGTCGGGGGAAACGCTAGGCATGCGATGGGGTGAGATTGACGGGGATGTCTGGACCGTGCCGGGAGAGCGGATGAAGTCGAAGCGGCCCCACCGGGTTCCCCTCCCCCCTCGGTGCATGCAGATCCTCGATACCATGCGGGAGGTCCAAGGAGAGTTCGTATTCCAGCACCCGAATGGTAGGCCGTTGTCCAATATGGCGATGCCGATGCTGTTGCGTGAAATGGGCGTGAAAGTCACCGTGCACGGGTTCCGGTCTACGTTCCGGGATTGGGCCGGCGACATGACGGAACACAAGCGGGAGGTCGTCGAGGCGGCTTTGTCTCACATCGTCGGTGATCGAGTTGAGCAGGCATACCGTAGAGGCGATGCTTTAGACCGCCGTCGCCGTCTCATGGAGGACTGGGCCGGATTCCTCGGCTGACTGGCGCGGGCGGCCGGATCGCAACACCGGCTCGGCGCTCCCCTTTACGGCCTAGAACCGCGAGGCACCCGCAAAACGCTCCATTCTTACTTGTAGCGCCAATAGCGCGATTGCTTGCTCGGCACGTCGTCTTCATTGCGCGCCCAACAGACGCCATCAGTCCAGCACCTCGGTGCCTCACACTCGTTGACCGCAGCCCACGCCCAACCGCCGCCCTCGTCGTCCTCCACCCAAACACGGCACCCAACGAACTCGCGCCCGCGCGGCATCGTCAGAATGACGTGCTGCTCTAGGTCCGGCAGTTCGTCGCAATGGCGGTAGCGAGCGTCCACAACACTTCTCCTTATGTTGCTTTCACACCCAACGCCTTGCGCGCGCGGATGACTGCTGGATGATCTTGCGCAAGGCGGTGGGTAAAACCCGTCGCGTGCGCAACCAACTCCCGAACAGATGCCTCAAGATCTGCGATGCGAGCGCGATCAACCGGCAACTGATATGGGCGGCAATGCTGGCAGTTCATGACTTGCCCGCACTCGCGGCATATGTGATCGCAGGTGCTCACGCCACCCTCCTTAAATTTCCAGAGCTTCGCGAAGGATCGACGCAGCGTCTTCTACCTTCTCGCGCTGGTGGTACAGGTTCGTGTCAATGATCTTGACGGCGCGACGTGCCGCGTCTTCAAGCTCTGCGATGCGTCTGGCTTGCGCTTGAATTTCGGCATTGAGTTCCGGCGACACGATGCTGATTGATCCGGGCAAGTCTGCCTCCTTGTTAAACGCTGCCTATCATTAGAACGCGGTCGCGAACGTAATGATAGGCAGGGCTCCATCATCGATACTTGGTTATCTGGCATCCGCAACGGTCGCACTTAATCACCGGAGCGCCCGTCAGCGTGTAGCGTATCGTGCGCCAAGCGTGCTCACATCGCGCCGACGCCAGCGCATCAGCAAGGCCAGCGAGTATTTTGTTGCACGCTTCCGACATCTGGCAATCTCGCCTCCTTGTTGTAGGTTATGCCTCAACCTACAATACAGCGCCCCGAACGACGGCCATATTGTAGGTTACGCTCCTTATCTCGCCGTCCCGTCGAGTCCGGGCCAGTACGGCCGCCGCCACTCTTTGTGGCGTGATAAGAACAGCACGCGTTTGATTTTCGCCGATCCGCGAGACCGTCCGAACCATACGCCACGATCAGCGCCAATTCGGCGAGAGCGCAGCGGCCTCGACTTCGGCTCAGGTCGCGGATAGTTCGGCCGCATCACTTCTCCTTCGTTACACTGACCTTATGATGGCAGTCAGCGGTGTAATCTCCCATCCATCTGGCTTATCAAGCCACACGCGGTGGCTTCCGTAATACTTGACGTATGGGCGACCATTTTGCGTGTGTCTGACCATGCGAATGATTTCGCTGCTGCTGTTCTCAAGGTGGACGAAATGCCTACCTGTCAGCCAATGGGCAACTCGCCATAGCTCGATCATTTGTCGCTCCCTATTTCTGGTTGGCCTTGAAAGGTTCCGGCAATGGTTGCCACGCCTTTAGCCACTTCTTCGGCACGTGGCCGTCAGCGTCGTTAGCGTGCCAGTAGTAGATGCCGACTTCGCCGTTGTGCTCGCCCCAATACCCTTCGTCGTCTTCGTCCGTGTCATCGGGCTCACGCTCCATCGGCTCAAAGATCAACATGCCGATCATGGTCGCGCACGTGCCATCGTCGGCGTAGGTGCTCATGGCAACCAGCACATCCTCGCCACGAGGGGCCGTCGCCATATCTTCATTCCATCCGCTCACGCCACCCTCCTTCGTTATTCTTCGTCAGGGAACTCGGCATCGCACTTTGGGCAACGACCGTTCTCTAGCTTCCCGTCATTGCGGCAATGATCGCAGCCCCAATCGTCCGCAGCGGCTTCGGCTTCCTTTTCTTCCTTGGGGATGCGCGCTCGTTCAATGTCTGCGTCGGTCGGCCAATTGTCTGTCACGTCACCCTCCATTATTAATCTTTGGGATCTGGCGATCTGTGCGCAACGCATGCGCCAGTGCCAGTTACATAGCGACAGCACCCAACCACTTCCTCACCGTCAGTTCCGAAGTATGCTGGTTCATCTTTATCGATCCAGGCACCGCACTTTTCGCACCTGACAATCATGTCATCCAATTCAGTGCTTTCGAGCAGACGTTTGTATTCGTCCATCGTGATTGTGATGACGTCGCCAGATGTTCGACGCAACTTGCGACGCGGTCGAGAACTCGGCGGCTTCGGCTTTCCGCCGCGTCGGCCGATATACTTGTCCGCAATCTCCTTCACGCCCACGATTTATCGCTCCAAAGTTAGAACGGCAGTTCGTCATCGTCGCGCAGCGGGAACATGCCGTCAGACACAGGCGTATCAGGTCCGATGCCGAGATATTTTGCCGGGGGCCACTCGTGTTCATCGCCCGCCTCTCGTGACGCTTCGCGATAAATCCGCTCGGCATCATCGGCAGAAACGAACCCATGAGCGACAAGCAGGTTGATCATGTTGCCACCGCCGAGCGGAAAGCACTGCCTATCCCAATCGGCCAGCTCTTTGATGACAGCTTTTATGTCAGCCACCGGACCCTCCTCATTTCCGTTTGCGGCGCGGCCTTGCGCCCTTGTTCGTCGGCCTCCCGCTGCCGCCCGGCCACTGCCGGTGCGCCATCGGTGCCGACCATCCCGTCATGAACTTCAACGCACGCGCATTCGTCAGGATGTCCTTATCGAACCAGAATGCCGCCGCCTGATCCGCCGGCATGCGCTCTTTCGGCTTCCGACCGCGACGACCGTTGATCGCCGCTTGCTTCGGCGTCAGGCCCTTTCGCATCTTCGGAAAGTCGTCCAACATCATGCTCAGCAGGTCGTCGGTGCGGTCGGTCCTGCGACCCTTCGCATCGACGGCATAGCCGCCCTTCGAATGGATACGCTTCACGCGCTGCAACGCCGTCACGATGTTCGGGCCGATGTCCTTGAACGACTGGACGCGCAAGTCGTCGCCCTCTCTCATGCGGTCGATGGTGTCGTCTATATCACGCTTCATGGCGTCGTGGCATAGCCGCGACCCCATATTTGTGAAAATACCAAAGTTTTGCACATTTTGCAAAGACGGATTGCGCGCGACGACACAAAATGCTAGTGAAATCAGGAAATGGCGCGTAGCTCAGAGGTAGAGCAGTCGTTTGACATGCGACTGGCCGCAGGTTCGATCCCTGCCGCGCCAACCAGAAGGAAAGGCCAGTCGATGAACCTGCTCGATGCGTCTCCCGGCGAGATCGTTGCGCTACAGGATCGCATCAGCGGCGAAGTGCGCAACGTATTCTATCGGCGTTTGGCTGGCCTCGGTAACTTCGAACATCACGTTAGGGTCGAGCGTCTAGGATTGGTGCAGGGCGATCCAAGAGACGATGAACCGCCGCGCGTGATCCGTTGGTGCTCGCCACCATGCCGCGACCCGGGCGAAGCAGATGGGCGCGTTGCGGTCGTGCCGCTTCGCGATGCTGTGTGGTGCGAACTTTTGAAGATTGATGAGCTTGTATAAGAAAGGCCGGCCCGTCACATATAGGCGACGACACTGGATATCCCTACCGTCAAGCCGAACACCACCCACCCAATCACTTGCGTAGAAGTTCCTTGGCGAGGTCGATGGCGGCGGGATTGTTTGATAACATGGTCAGTAGGAGCACGACGAGGCTTGCGAGGTAGGGGGTGGTTGGGCTGCTCAAGATAACCTGAAGCCAGTACATGATGTGACGGTCTTTCGACTTGGCTTCCGCTTCGATCATCAACGCTCTGCGGTCCAGTTCGTCCGTCACCTCTTCCAATATATTCTGCAAGTCGTGCAATCGCCGCCTCAAGCTCAGAATCTCGTGAGTGGTCCACCCGCCCCATGGTTGGGTATGATGCGGGGGCTCTGGATTCCATTGATCCGTGCGGTCTGGCAGACGTTTGTGCATGCGTCATGATCGGCTCGTGTGGGGTTGATATGATCTACGCACGCACTCGGGCAGACGCAAAAGCAGGTGGATCATTGCACCAGGCATCGCGGGCCACGTTGTTGCCGATCACCTGTTTTAGTGTGTCGGGCGTGTCCTTGCGGCTCGGTCTGATCCGTTCCCATGACTCACACACTTTAGGACTTAGGCTAGTCTCGGAGTTCGCCTCGCTCTTTGAGCAGGCGGAGAGGGTCGTCAGCAGCAGCAGCGCGACGGGCAGATTGAGCTTTCGCATCCTTTTTCTTGGCCTGTAGTTCGACGCTCGCACGCTCTTTGATCACTGCTTCACGCCGCACGTTGGCATTGTGAGCTGCAAATATTCCGACGATCGCAGCCAAGGCGATGCCGGCGATGACGAGCCGCGTCACCATGGCAAGCGCTCCCGCACTCGCGGCCAGAAGATCGCAAGGCCAGCAACAAGGATCAGTGGGCCAACCACATAGGCGTTTTCCCATGCCGCAACCGCAGTCGGCTTGGCCCAGGAGTAATAGTCCTTTGCGACCTCTACGTTTTCCCTGATCTCTTTCGCGGTTTCGCGGGCTTTGGAAACGGTTTCCTTTGGGGCGATGACCGGCTTTGGAGATTCCGTCTTCGGCTGTGTCGCGACCGTTGCGCCGCCGCCTACAACGATGCTCGATGGCACGGCCACCTTCGCAATCTCTTTGACCGTCGCTACAGCACGAGCATTCGGGCCTGGGCTCGGCACATCGTTGTCTGGCGAGAACTCAGGAGCGACAGCGCCGCCGAACGCCATTTCATGCGCTGATCGCCATTCCTCGTCCGACATGGGATAGTCGCACCCGGCCTCAACGCGCGCCATTGCCTTGCAGAGAGCCACAGCAAACTCTGGTTTCTGGATGAGTTCTGCCGTCAGGATGTCATCGGCCTTCGCACACCCGCTGGCCTCGATCGCCTTGGCATAGCCTGCCGCGTAGTATGATCCGCACCATGTCGCAATGGCGTCCTTGATAGGCTTGTCGCGATACCTGAGTTTTCCAATCTTGCTGCGACCGTTCATCAGCAGGTGGAACATCGCCGCCGCGCCGTGCTGGCTGGTCGGAAACGTGGCGATCTTGTTGATCGCTGGTTTTCCTTTGTAGGTCCATTTCAGCAATTCATGCGATGTGCTGCCGAACTTGCGAGACGACGGGCCAGGCTCCTGGGCGCCGGGATTCTTGTTGCGAATGGATGCCGGTGTCATGCCGCCCTCAGCTTGTCCAGAGCCCTCTGCACCTCCGACGCTAACGCAATGTCGTCAAATGGAATGGACGTGCCGTCCGATCTGACGAACTCGTGGCCGTGTTCCATCAACTGACGTTCGAGCACGCCTTGACGGCGCTCCATCTCGCCAAGGCGCTGCAACAGGCTCCTGACAAGCTCGTTCGTGCTTTCGTCTTGGGTTGGCAAGTGTTCGATGGTGTTCTTAGGCACCAGAGGCGTGGCTTGAACAGTTGGCTCCCGCTCGATAGATACAGTTATGGCCTGAGATGCCGGTTGCGCCTGCTGAATGCCCCCAGCCGGTGGCCTCCTGCATTCGATGATGCGATCAGCGGAAACGACCTCTGTTCCTACTTCCCCGTTCCTCGGGTGGATCACATAGACCTTGTCGCCTGCCATCCTTATGACTGTTCCGACCTGCGTAGGCCTGCCAGTCATAATGGCGATGCAGCCGGTTTCAGGGCTGGCAATGGGATGCCCCCACGAGCGCCACGATTCCGCGTTCATGGCGTCAACTGGCGGTGTTAGCCCCTGACGAATTGCCGCCCATGCCAAGAGACCTCCGCCCCAATATGGAGGCGGCTGATCTGCCGGCCAAGCAACGCCGGCCGCTTGCATGTAGGCGAGAACCCGTTTTGACACGGCGTTCCCGTCCCGGTCGGTGTGGCCGACTTCCTGCGTGATAATGCCGATCATGAGCGCGCCTCAGTCTGTGCCAGGCGCAATTCGATATCCTTCAGACGCTCAACAAGCCGCTCGTTTTTTAGCCAAGCCAGTATCAGAACGCCTATGCGGTCATACATCACGCCGTCTGGCTTTTTGACTGCGCCTGCCTTAAGACGGCGCTCGGTCACCATCACGGCTTTAAGCACCTGCACCGGCTCGCCATCGATCTCGTGCGTCACGTACATCTCGCGCGGCACATCGACGTCTTCATAGTCGTCGTCGTGATAACCCCAATGGACGAGGCGCGGATCGATCGCCGCCACCTGCTCGGCGCCGAGGCCGTACCAGCTCCAATCGTTGCGATCGGCCGCTGCCTTCGAGCGATACCAGATCGGCTCGAGATCGAGCACCCGCGCGGCGATGGCCGGGTCGATCGGCTCGACGTTGTCCTTGTAGGCGAGCGACGAGGTGGAGCGCAGGAGGTTGTTCGAGGCGCCGCTGTCGAGGAACGCATTTGCCGCGCTCGCCGTGGTGGTGATGCCTGGCAGCTTGACCGCGCCATTCTGCTCGATCAGCAGCCGCGTCTGAAAGCCGTTATTGACGAGCCACAGCTGGTTCGGCGTCGTCGCGTGCGACCCGCCATAAGCGACGATGCCGGCGCCGGTGTTGTAGGCGTCGCCGCCATAGATCGCGACATAGCCCGTCGCCGTGTTCTTGACGATATCAGCGCCGACCGTGAGGTTGCCGCCGACGGTCAAGCTGCCGGCGACCGTGGCGTTCCCCGGCAGAGAGGTCGCCAATCCGTTGTTGCCGATGATGGTGATATTGGTGCCGCTAGCGGCATTGGTGAAAGCGGTTGTGTTGCCGGAAAGATCGTTACCGGAGATGACGCCGTTGTCGGTCGTTCCGCCAAGGTAGAGACCGATCGCGTTGGCGGTGTAAGCGCCCCACGGACCGAGGCGGCAGTGAGAAACGATGAAGCCGTTGACGTTGGTCAAAGCTGCACCGGCCGACGACTTGCTGCCGGCCCGGATACCGGACAGGCGCAGGTTCGAGACGCCGGTCGCATCGATGCCGGTGGTCGTGCCGACCAGATCCGTGTCGGCGATGGTCAGGCCGTTGATGGTGCCGCCTCCGGCCGTCGTCGCCAGCACGTCTGGCGCGCCCTTGATCCACGGCGAATAGATCGCAACCCCCTCGACCGCGCCGCCCGTCGTCGGCACGATGCGCACCGACGACCCAGGGCAGTCATCGAACATGCAACCGAACGAGGCGAACAGCGCCACTGTCTTGCCGGTATCCGGCGCCATGACCAGGTTGTTGTTGGCCGACAACAGCTGGCTGTTGGCGAGGATCATGTCCTCGACCTTGAGGATCTCCATGTGCGCGTAGGGTCGAGCGCCAGTGCCATTGCGGCAAATGAGGTCGTTGACATAGACCAGATAACCGCCGAGCACGCGGAACGACACGCCAGTCGTCGCAACGGTGTCCTCGATGTCGATGTCGTTAAAGCGGTAGATGGCGCCGCCGTTGTTGAGCTGGATGCCGATGAACGCGCCGCGCAACGTCAGCCGGTCGACGGCGAGCTCCGACGTCGACGACGACACGTCGACGAACGCACCGGCTGAGCGCGTGACCGCGCTGTCGATGGTGAAGTTGTCGAGAGTGATCTTAGCGCCGTTGGTCTGCATGACCAGACTGGTCGCGCTCGTCGTGCGGATGATCGACTGGTGCCGATTGGCGCCGATGATCTTGATATTGGATGGAATGGCGCCAAGGCTCGATACGCGGAACGTGCCAGACGGCACAAAGATGATGCCGCCGCCGAGGCCGGAAACGGTTGATATCAGTGTAGTGATGCCGCTGGTGCAGTCGGTGCTATTGTCACCCACTATGCCCGCTTGCTCAGTGATCCACCAGCCCTCGACCATGGCGCGGAGCACCGTGCGCGCTTCCAAAGCGTACTGAGTATGCGGATCAGACGCCGCGATGTGAGACGCGAGTGCCGTTGCTGACGTGCCAGCCGGGTCGAATGACGACGTGGTTAGCCCGCTGTCCTTGATGATTTTGCCGGTGGTGCCGTCGAATACGGCGATCGCATTATTGGTCGCTGACGCAGGGCCGACCACATCGCCGCCGCCACCACCGCCGCCACCTGCCCCAGCGTCACCCTTAGGCGTAAAGAGCACATGGATCTGATCGGTGTCCGCAAGCGTCCCGTTGTTCGAGCGATACGTGAGATTGAACGTCACCCAAGCGCCGTTGTCGGTCTTGGTCGAGATGATATCGAACTCAGCATTCGTGCCGGGGGCGCCAACCTTCACAAAGCGCAGACGGCCTTTCACGGTCGAGGTGGAACTGTCCCACGTTGCAATCGACCCGGCAAGATTGCTGCCGAGTGCATCCGTCTCAGAGATGTAAAACGCCGTGGCGCTCGCAATCGTCGCGTTGTTGAACCGCAGGTAACCAGCACCAGGGTCTGCCGCTGTCGTCGTGGTGGAATAGCGGTAGGAATAACCGACTGTACCGATCAGGCCAGCAGCCACAAGCGCGGGGCTCGCCAGAATATCGAGGTGGAAGGCCACGTTTTTCGCACGGGTTTCAGCGCCGCCCGTGTTGTCAACCGTGATGGTGTGCGTATGGTCAGAAACCGTCGAGGTGGAGGAGCTTCCGCCCGTGGTTACGCCGTTCGGACCGGAGACGCTGAAACCTGCTGTTCCGTTCGCTCCATACGGGTTGGTGTGTGAATGGCCACCGGCCGCGCTGGCCGTAGCGGCATGCGTATGTGAGCGTATTTCATCGGCCTGAGTTGAGCCTGCAGTTCGCGGTCCTGCCGGATCGACTGAGGCGGAAGTTCCAGCAAATCGCAGAAAGTAGCCAGCAGCAGGCGGCAAATTGAACGTGGTCGAGTCAGATCCCCACGGGTAGCTCAGACCAGACGCCCAGGAATTGAGGTCTGGGTATGTGGTCTTGCTGACTGCCTGCGTCGTTTCGGTCAGACGCAGAAAGCCTGGATTTGGTGACGGGGCAAGGCTGATGATCGGGTCACCGACGCGAAGCCCGAACACCTGAGCACTGAGCAGGGACGGCGCCGCCTCGATCAGGGCGGCATTGGTGCCGGTGATGATGAATTCATCGGTCGAAAGCCGGTAACGCGCCACATACTGCTGATTGGCGACGATGGCGTTTGGCGGCAACGCGGTGCCGCTCTTCGCCCTGAGCGGGGTGGTTGCCAGTCCATTGACCGAGAGCGTAGAGCTGCCGCCATTGGCACGATCGGCCGTAAAGCAGACCGTGAAGCCATCGGGATACGTCGCGCCAAGCGTCGAGTTCGCCGTCAGTGTATAAGCATTGCCAGTGCCACCGGAAACGATTGAACCGGCTAGATCCTTTCGCCATGCTGCGACTCGGGCCATGAGTTGGCGGGCATTGTCGTTTACAAGTGACGGCGCGTGATTTTCGGCCCAGTTCATCAACGAGTCGGAATCGTCGTTGTCGGCTGGGATTGTGGACCAGTCGTAGAGGCTCATTTAGCGGACCCGCGAAATGGAATGGCTGATCGCAGGCGTAACGTTCACGATCCTTTACGGAATCGGGTACGTACTTAACCTGCTGTGGGACGCCGGATACTGGGTGTTGGTGTGCGCGTTCGCGCCCGCAGTGCTCGCCATCGGCTATGCGATGGCGTCACCACGTGACCGCAAGATGTTCAGAGAAGACTTGGCTTACTGGTTTAGTTGGCGCTCGAAATGACGTGCTGGCGCGGGGCTTGGAGCAGCTTGTTCAAGATGCGCTCAAGATTGTCTTTCTGTGCCTGCGTGACGGCGCGGCTGTTGCCGTAACCCATAATCGCTCGAGCGAAAGTGTCCCGCTCTTTGCCCTGAGCGGTGAGCAGGCGCGCCATGTCCTCGGTAATGCGAGCATTGCGGGCGTTGATCGCGCCACCCATCATGGCATTCAGAGCCTTCGCGCCGCCCTGCATGAGCGCGCCGGACCAATCGCGCCGCCCAAGATCGCCTATGATTTCGTCACGGCTTGCCGGGTTTGGAATTTCCTTTTGCGCCGCGAGACGTTCGGCCGTTTTAGAGTTCCCAAGCACGTCGTTTGCCGTGCCTGCAAATCTGGTTTCGGCGTCGAGGCGGGCAATCAGACGGCCTGGATCTCCGGTGTTCGGAGGCGGAGGCACAACGCCTGCTTGATACCTTTGTGGTTGCGTGACCATGCCGAGTTTTTCACGAGCAAAGTCACTGCCAAGCGCCCTACGTGCTGCGGAAGCGCCATTTTCACCAGCAGCCGTTGCTGCATTCCCCATGATGTCACGGATTTGGCCGCGCGCACCTTCCCGGTAGGCGTCGCGCTGCAAATTGTTCATGCCGCGAAGATCAGCGCGCATTTGGTCAATGTTCGTGCCACGCGAGAATGCTTTTCGGCCCTCATCCAAAGCTTCTGAGAATTGCAGCCCCTCGCCCGCTGCCGATCGCGCCTGAGCCCAAATGCTTTTGGTTGGATCTTGCGGGCTTAGCGCGCGGTCAACTTCGTCCCTGATACCTTTTGCTAGGCTGGAATAGCGGCGAAGGCTTTCGCGGCTGCCGGAGCGTTCTGCTTCACCGGCCAAGTCATCCACTGCACGCTTGATGTAGTCGAGAGATCGTCCATTCAGCGCGGCGTTGTCAGGCCCCTTGTTGGCGTAGTTCTTGTAAAACAGGTCTGCCGGGTCGAAGCCGTCAACCTGCATGAGCTTTTGTGCTCGGTCGAAAGCGCCCGCAGCCTTGGCCCGATCGAGCAGGCCGTAAAGGTTCTCGCTTGGCTTCACGGCCGTCTGATAGAACTGTTCATAGAGCGGGTTGGCGCGATTGTTTGCCGCTCTCGTCATCGCCTCTTCGACCTGCACGAGGTCGCGCGCTGGTCCAAGGACTTGGTTGGTGTCCGTTGCAATTCGGTCTTTTGCCCCTGCCGCACGTTGTTGCAAGGCAGATTTCACGATTTCCTTGCCGCGTCCTGGCGTCGTTGCCAATCCAGCCGCCTGCCCCGTCAGGTTTGCCCCCATGTCGGCAAGCATGCCCTCTCGCCCCAACGCCTTTGCCTGAGCGGGGTAATAGTTGGCCATCGCACCAGGCGGTGGCGGAACGTTGTTGATCGACGGAGCCGGGATATAAAGCTGATCATCCTGCAGTGCGCGATTGACGCGCTGCACCGCGCCGCGTGACATGCCTGCAAGTTCGGGCGGCAGAGGCCGCAAAGCGTCACGGGTGTACTTGTAGGCATTGGCTAGCCCTGTTGCGACGGGGGCGGCAGCAGCACCGACGCCAGCACCGAGCGCTAGACCTTTGGCGGCCTCCGTAGCGCGATCACCAAGGCCATCTTCGCCGAGCCCAGCCCCGTAAACAGTTCCGTATGTCGCGCCCGTGGCGGCTGCATTGCCCATCTTGCCAAGCATGCTTACGCCACGGAACGGGGTCAGCATGGGCGTGAATGGAGCCGATGCCACGGCCCCACCGATTTGCAGGCCCATGGAGGTTTTGGGGTTCTCCGTATCGAACTGGCGATCACGAGCCCGGTAATAAGCAAGGCTTTCGTCATAGGGGGCACCAAGCTTGCCACCCGTGACCGTATTGAGCAGGCCAATCGTGCCGGCGCTTGCCTCATCCAGCCATGATCCTACCGGGGTTCCCCGTGCCATGCCACGGACGACGTTTTCAATCCCCTTCCCGCCGCGGTGTTCCGTTGCAACGTAGTGATCGGCCCATAGGTCGGTTGCCTTCTTGCGCTTGTCCTCGGGAAGTTGGGCGATAGCGGCCCGAACGGTTTCCACCGGCTGCGTCACGTCGAGGCCGAACATTTGCTTGGCCTGCTCTGCTGGTGGCAAGCTTTTGGGCGTAACCGTGCCTTCCAGCGCGGGGCGTAAGACTGGTTGAGCGAACTGGCTGGACACCATCTTGAACACATCGGCTTCTGTCGCCGTGTCTGGTGCCGTGATCTCGTAAGTTCCGCCGTCTGGCGCGGTGATGCGATATGTTGCCATGTCACTTCACCTTCTGCATTGACCAACCTTCAGGCAAAGCGAACGGCTGCGCTCCTTGTGCTTGTGGCTGAGCGCCGCCAGCACGAGTGCGGGCAAGCTCCTGCAAGCGCAACACTTCGCTTGCGAAGTCCTTGAGTGCTTGCCTAAAGCCCGTATCGCTCTGCCGAAGGTCGGTAAGGCGAGCCAATGCCTGCGTTGCCTTCTGCCCTTCGATTTCGGTAATAGCACCGCCGCCCTTGAGGCTTTCGAAGGCTTGCAGGAATGCGGACCCGCCAAGTTGTGCAATCTTGGCTTCAACGTCACGGCTAGAGCTGCGCAATGTAAATGGCGCATAAGCCTCAATGCCCGTGACTTGGCTAAGTGCCGGATCGTTTTCCACGGACTGGATCTTATCAAGCAGCGCTTTCGATGAGCTTTCAACCTTGGGCAAGTCAACCTGGGCCTGGCCGCGTGACTGACCAACCTCTTTTTGCGTCGCCGCGTCGGCAACATTCTTTGGAATATGCGCCACCGGCTGGCGTGTAATCGGATCAAGGATTACCGTGTGCGTTCCAGCATCGATCTTGATGGGATCGCGTGAGATGTTGACGCCCTCGGGAAGCTGAGTCTGAATGGCCTTACCTTCCGAGCCAATCTGCATGATCACCGGCTTGCCGTCAGGACCAACGCCATAGATCGGCGTTTTGCCGTAGCCAGACGCAGCGCGCTTCTGCGTCATCCAGTCAGCAAACGAGCCGCCGAAGCCATTCTTGCGGGCGTACTCGAATTCCTTGATATCACCCGTGCCTTCGCCCCTGATGATGTGCTGAGCAATCGGGCTCGGATCACCCGTGGCCTGGGCAATGGCGAGCAAGGCGGGCGGAACACCTTCCATAGGACCACCACCGGCCAATAGACGATCAAGGCCCTGCTGCTTGCGGCGATCGCGGGCGAACTTGTCACCCTCTCGTGCCATGCCGATGCCTTGCATGAGCCCGGTCCCGATGTCCTTCCCCTGACCAGAGGCGGACATGAGGCCGATACCAGCCAGGACAAGCGGGTTTTCAATGGCGTTGCGGAACATGCCGGCAAGGCCGGAATTGTCTTCATTGTCTTCCTGCGGGACGAGCATGGATTGAGCCTGCTGCGGTGGTGGCGCTGCTGGCGAATTCGCTGCGATTGGTGGCGAATTCGCTGCGGTTGGACTCGACACTGACGACGGAAACGGCTTTCCAGCCTCGTAATGCGCCATGGCCTGCATGAGTTCATTGCGCTTATCAGGCGGGATTGGCTGGTTTGGGTCGATGCCCAGGCGGGAGGCCACGAATTGCGTATAGGCACCCGTAGAATTGTTATCGACGTTCGGAGGTGCCCAACGGTTGAGGATGCCGGCAACCGTGTTGAGGCCGTGCTTGTTTTGGTAGCTGTCCAGAAGCTTGCTCATCGCGGTAAAGCCTGCTTCTGGCGTCGGGAAGATCGCCAGTCTCCCATCGGAGCCAATGGCACCGTTGGCAGATGCGAACGGCCCGTAGTTCATGGCCCCCGGATTGAGCGTCCGAATTGAGCGGGGCTCCATATCAGGACCGCTGGAAGGGGCTTGCAAAGCCCACGCGGAACGGAGCGGCAGAACTCAATCTAGCACCAAGCAGACCACCGAGCCCGCCACCAGTGAAGAGACCACCGATCGACATAGCGGCGCCCAATGCTGTACCAGGCGGATTTGACGATTTCGTCGTTGTCGTCGTTGTTCCTGCCTGACCCATTGCCCCGATCGGCGCAATCATGTCCTCCTGCCATTGCAGCGCGTTCAAAGGCGCCTGCTTGACGGCATCGCTGTAATTGTCACGAGCAGCGCCAACCTGTTGCAGGAGGTTAGCATTCGCCAGATTCGCGTTGTCGAGTTCCGGCGCCAATTGCGCGCCCTGGAAGCCTGCTCCGAGCAAGGTGTTGGCAGCATTCACCTGATTGGCCCGCTCGCGATTGTACTGGTCCATCATGACGCCGGTAGTGTTCTGAGCAAGAGCGGAGCCGAGCGCACCAGAGTTTGCCCCGTTCGATCCGTAGCGGCCAGCACCCGAGAACTGCTGATTGACCCGGTTCGCTACCAAGTCGTTCGTCTGGCCAATGTAATCCATCAGCGCCGGGTTCTGCGATGGGTTCGTATAGCCACCGTTGACCGTGCTCATGAGCTGCCCGAGACCGGCATTGAACCCGCCTGTTGATCCCTGCACAATCGGCGTGAGCGCGTCTTTCGTGGCATTCGTCCCGCTGCGGGCGTAACCCTCGATCATGTTGAGGGCGTCACCCGTCTGCGTGCCCATGGTCGGGGTAAAAAGATCCTGCACGCTGCCGAGCTGCTGTGCCTGACCAATGATGCCCTGTAGGGCTCCCTGAGCCGGTTTCCACGGCCCCATGTCGGTCGTTTGCGTCTGCGTGGATTTACCCGGCATGTCAGATGTCCTTTTCAAGCAGCACGTGCGTTAGTTTGTACTCGGGGAGGTGCTTGGCCCATCCCTTACGCGCCCACGCTTGAACTCGCTTGCAGCCGTTTTCAGCCGCCCATTGCTCGATCTCGTCCAGTAAATGCACCCACTGCGTGGCATCATCGCCCATGCAGGCCAGGATCTCGCAAATCTTGAGCCCGCCGTCAGACACATAAGCCTGAGTGATCACACAGCCCGCCACGGCCTTGTCATGGGACACAAGCCACAACTGCCATTCCCAGTTCGCGAGACGCGAGGCCGTGGCTTCCAACGTATGGCGTCCGTTGGAGCGGTCGATGAAAGACTGTATGCGCCGGTTGACGTGCGGCCACACGCTAGCGATGTGCTGAGGCGGGACGAGATCCAAGACATAGACCGGCCCTTTCGGGCGTTCCGGCATGGCGTCCAACATTAGCCCCCGATGATCAGCAGATTGAACGTGCGGTCAGTGCTGGCCGCGTTCGCGTGGTTGATGATGATCGTTCCAGCTGCGGGAACCGTGACATAGGTCGTCGCCATTGCAGCCGCTGCGTTCGCCGTGGTCGGGAACAGCACCGGCTTACTGTCTGCGTTGATATTCGCGTTGCTGAACGTAGTCGTCGTCGCGCCTGCTGCAAGCGTCACCTGAAACGCGGCATTGCTACGGCCTCGAATAAGCTGGTTCACGGCGTTGATGGCTTCGCGGATACCGGCTGAGCCGGGGGCAAGCTCTCTCATCGCGTGCTTTTTCCAATTCCCTTCATGGCGCGTTCGGCCATTATCTTCTCGCCTGTAATGCCGCCTGGCAGAATTACAGACGGAACAGCGACCTTCTGCATCATTTCCTCTCTCGTCATCTCTGGTGCGCCAAGCGGTCGATCATACCCATGCCATGCGTAATCCCACGATGCCGGCTTCGTGCCATCCATCCTGTGTCTGGCGTTAAGTCGCTCTATTGACGACTTCTGATACGCGTCTCCCAGCGAAGAATGCGTATTCATCGCTATTGCCTCCGCCTCATTGCGGGACATCGCACGCACGCCATTAGGGTACATGATAGGTTCCGTTATCGCGTTCCACCGCGAACGCAACTCTTCCTCTAGCGCGAACGCTTTGGCGTATTCATGCGCGCGCTGCCCTGGCGCCGTGTCTGACCACTCTTTTGGCCAGAAGCTGCTCTTGGTAAGATCATCAGGCACGCCAAATGTTGCATTGGTCGGGCGATTACCAAACCTCTCATTGGCTGCGACTTCTTCCATTGTCGTCGCCTCGCTTGGACGAGGCGTTCTATTCCCATTGTCGCTAGTCCCAAGCCGCGCCTTCCCTCGCATCGCTACACTTGGAGATATCGCCATCCCCGCAAAGTTAATGTTTTCAGCAACGTCCCCAGGGTCGCTTTCGCCGCGAAGAACACGAATCGGACGAGTGAGCGCGTTGAATATGGATTGTGTCAGGTCGGAGTGACCTAGCCCGATACTGCCGCTATATGGATCGCGACGCAGTGGCCAAACACTAAGTTGTTGCGATGCAAACGCATTGCGCTCGCCATTTAAGAAGTTCGCCAATAACTGACGCGATTCGTCGTCGGTCATCTCACCGCCCCCCCGCTGGCTTAGCTGCTGTCTTGATGCCCTTCATGGCCGTCCAGCTTGCCGCCGCTGGCGCTGTGATCCTGGCCCGTGCGTAGTTCCCCGAGGCATGGGCGGGCACGATCCCCGTATCTTCCATAACCTCTGCCGGCCCATATGTAGAGGTGTCGCCGTCACGCTCACGCATCGCGATCGCTACCGTGGCGCTCGTGGTATCGATCTGCGGGCGCGTCCCGCTGACAAACATGCGCTGATCACCGTGGCCGTCTGCGGTTTCCCATGTCGCCGCCATGTTTGAACCCTCGAACGCACTCATTTTGTGGTCTGTGGTGAAAACGCCCAATGCACCAGCACCACCGCGCCAGAATGACGAGTCTAGGGAAAACGGCAGACTGTCGATCGATCCGAAACTGTCGATCGTGTCTATCGTGAAGCCCTGGGTAAGCCACTGCACACCGTCTTCGACGCTCAGATCAATAATCGTTCCGTCTTTCAGGACCCAATCATAGAGGAACGCGCGACTTGGGATTGTCTCGGATGAATCAGTCGGGACATAGGCCCACAAGATGCGCTTGTTGATCGGATCAGCAGCGGCGACCGTCAGGAACTCGGACCCCTTGCGAATGTCCGAAGCAAAGAAATCAGACCACTTGCCAACGCCGATCGGCGTTGAGCCGCCGCCGACATTCGAGAACTCATAGAACCCGTCTTGCGCCAGATACCACGAGGTTTGACCAATGGTGACGAGCGAGCCAGGTGCAGCAAGACCACGCGCGCCTTCGACCTCATCGAACTGGAAAATTTCCGTTGACCCAGGGATAAACGTCATGCGCATGACGCGCTGTGCTTGCAGGAGATAGCCGGACTCGCCACCGATCAAGCCGCGAACCGGGCCGCCTGATTGGGCGTCTTGATAGTCGCTAGAATTAGTCCCAGGCGTCCAGCCCGTGGCGTCACCCAATGCCGACCACTGAACCCGCCCTTCATGGCCGAAGATGGAACCCATGAATACGAAATCACGGATGGTCGCGAGATAGCGGCCCTTGGGGGCTCCTGCTACGGCAGCGAACGCCGCGCCACCCGATGACATTTGCAGGCCGTCTGCAATGTTTGTGGAAAGCACGTTGGTTCCGAATGTCGTGAAGGTCCAACGATCACCGCTCGGAACCGCATAGCCACCGGCACCGTGGGCAACCCAAGCGGCACTCGTGTTAATCTTGTATATCTGAGAGGCAGTGCCGGCATAGTGAGAGACTGACCCGTCTTCAGCCAACACGACAGCCGCACCAACGCAGGCGCTTGGAAGCGCTGATGTAGCAGCGCTTGGAGATTTGAGAGGGCCGAACCCCTTCGCCAGCGGCACGCAGTTACGCGCCATGGTGCAGACTTGAGCGTTTAGGCCAGCAGCATCAGGGCGGAAGGCTCCGAAGGGGATCAATTCTCATTCCCCTGCGTTGTCATTGCTCCGGTTCCTGCAAGGATACCAGCTAGACCGTACTTGCGTAGAATTTCGACCAAGCTGTCATCGAACACGACGTAATTGCGCGAACCCTCGCCAGCACCGCGCGAGCCTTGGTCTAGGTAGCGGATGCCGGGGATGCCGGCTTCGCGGAGTTTATTTGCTGCCGCAGGGTGGTTCAGCCATTCATTTAAGCGCGGCTTTGCTGGGTCCCACGGCCTACCAAGCGCTTCTGCAAGAGCGCCATAAAACGGCCCGCCTTCCAAATCGCTTAGCGGCGTAACGTTTCCGTTTCCATCGTACATTTGCGTCCGTGGCGCAGTCTCAGCAAATTTTCTTATTGCCTCACTCTGCTGAGACAGCGGCTTATCCCAATCCAAGAAGTCATCAGGGTTGGCTTTGATGGAGACTTCGTACATGCGACCTGGCATTTTTACAGAGTCATTGCGGATTAATTCCGCTGCTGCTCTGTTCACGTCAGCAAGCTCACCAAAATTTGTGTACCCCTTTTTTACGTGCCAGTCGGTTGGCTGCGAGGTCCTGTAATAGTCCTCGTGAAGTCTCAGTGTTTCTAGCGCTTTCGCCTTTAAATCAGCGTCTGTTGTTGTCTTGCCATGGGTACGCGCACCAACTAAAGCGCGTTGCGCTGCCACCTCTGGCGTTGAAGTCAGTCTGCCGTTATCTGCCGACTTCAATCCAAGAACATCCCTATAGACGCGCGCCACTCCCTCATTCTCAGCAAAATACAGCCCATGCCCGTAAGCCTGGGCACCTTCACCGCTCCCGATCTTGCTCATATCGAACTTGTCGAAGTCATGCGGGGAACCGTGATATGCACGTATCCCGCCTGAGCCCACCGAGTTCGCCGGACGCGGTGCCATCAATGACCCAGTGAAGGCCGCCCCAGCCGCGTCAGTGGCGCCGTGCACAACCTCGTCCGGCATTACCGCACGCCCCTGCATGATGTCATGGAGGACTCCCCAGCCGCTGCCACCAAGCATTGCCGGCACGCCGTAACTCACTGAGTCATTGTATCCAGATTTGACCAGAGGCATCACCATGCCGCGCTGCTGCGTCTCCCAATATGGCCGCGTGTCTTTTTCGCTTTGAAGGAAACCAGCGAGCATCTGACGAGACTTATCGTCAAACATCGGCGTCACCCGATCGGCTCGAACGAAGGCGCCGCCGCTCCTGACAGCAGCAGCGTATCGAGCGCCACACGGTTTGCGCCGTCGATGGCTGATTTCGCCCGTGCTAGGTGTTGCACTGCGCTGCCTTCCTCTCGCATCCACAAGAAGGCTTCAAACAGCGTGGCCGCGATGTAGAGCGACGGGTAAGCCGTCAGAACGTCATTGTTCGGGGTCTCGACCGAGATTGCCGTTGGTTTGGCGTAGTAGACCAGCATTAGATTGGCAACCTGAGGTGGGGAAACCCTGATCTGAGTTCCGACCACCGTATAACGCAGCGGCTCCCCCGTGTATCCGATGGCCGTCCAGTTGTTGAACGTCGCAGGCGGCACGTAGCGCAACGGCAAGTCTTGATCGGTTACCGAGAGCGCTACAGCAGACAGAAAGCCAGAGGGGACAGACACGGCCCCGCTGGCATTTGTTGTCAGACTGGCCTCAATCTCCATTTCCTTGACCCTGAGAGGCGCGGAATAGAGCTGATCGCCTCGACGGCCGGAACCGTTGTAAATGCGGTCTTCCGCGCTTGATACGAATGTCTCCACCATGTTCGTGAAGGTGGTATCGGATCGTGCGCAGTAGCTCTGCACCCGTGCTCTGAGTGTCGGGAAATCCATTGCCATTTAGAGACGGCCCCCGCCAGCACGGAGCTTTGACCACTCATTCGAGTTGAGCAGCCGCTTCACCGCGTCTTCATGGTTTGGATCGTAGAGATTGACGCCAAGTTCGTTTTTCCACTTCTCAGCGATGTTGACCGGAATCGATCCGACGAAATGCATATCCGGGTCCGCCGCCCATGCCGAGCGACCAGCCGCCTGGATCGCGTGGTTGCGGTCAAGCACAGCTTCAACGTCCTGATAGGTGTGGATTAGGAGATCATCCCCCGATGGGGAGATCTCCGCAGTTGTGACGACGCCGTTAGGCGACCTGCTGATGAACACCTCAGCCATATTACGAGGCCGTGACGTTGCGGATCAGCGCGTTACGCTTCTCGTCCAAGCACTTCAGCGTTACAGTCGTGCGCAGCAGCTTGCGCGTGCTGTGGCCGGTCTTGGCGAGGTCGGCTACGTTGTAACCGTCCAGGACACCCTTCTTCCAGCTTTCAGGCGTCAAGATGAGAACGGATTTTGTTTCCATCTCGCGCGCCGGGTGGATCTTGTGAAAGCCGAAGTCCGACTTGTACACGTCGATAGCGGCCAGCACCGTGACGTTCGACTTGCTCACCTCGTTCGTGGCCTGCACAACGCCCGTGAACGCCGAGATAGCCACCTTGAGCGCCGGCCCCACCAAGACATCGGTCAGCGTGCCTCGTCCGTTTGTCCAGGCATCCTGAATAACCGTCTTGAAGATTGTCGCAGTCAAGACGCGATCAGTGCCGCCAGAGTAAGCCGTAACGAGCCCGGTGCCGCTGCTGTATCCGCCACCAGTTGCCGACGCGCCAAGGCTCTTGTTGGACGTGATCCAAGCCTGAGCGCCAGCGGCTTCACCAGCAACCGAGGTCGTCGCAGCCACAGAGGCATAGTTGCCGCAAAGGCGCTTTTCCTGATCCAGCTTGAGGGCCGTTCCTGCATTCACGACCTGACGTGCCAGTTCCTTGCGCCCGTCGATGGTCTTCACCAGAGCCGAGATGTCCGATACGCCGATGACTTCATCGAACGTCTGGCAGTGGTTCTTAACGACGGTCGGGACCGTCTGCGAGTCGTTCGTCACGTCGTCGCCTTCGACCGCCTTGTTATCGTGGTTCGAAGCGCGGATGCTCTCGGTTGCCCACTCGGGGGCACGCGATGACACCGTGTCCGTACCGATCATTTTTTGAAACGGCACATCGGTTGGGCTGATCATCATCATCATCTTGTCGAGTTCTTCCCGGTTGCGGAAAGCCATCGACTGCGTGGTATTGGAAGGGACTGCCATGCTCGTTTATCCTTAGGAAAAGAGCCGTTCCGCGATGGAATAGGCGTCTTCCGCCTTTCCGCTCTTCGCGAGCCGTGCGAAATCAGCGCTGAGGTCTGGTTTGGATGGGGTTGCTTGGCGTGCCTGCCCCTTGATGAGCTTGGGCTTTGCCTGCACCACCTTGGCGACCTGCTCTTTGACGGCCTCTGCTTGCCGTCCTTTCAGCGCGTCCTTGGCGAGTGCGTAAAACGCCGGATGACTGATCGAGCCAATAAGCTCTGGCGTCATCCCATACTTGCCGTAGGTCTTGATAAGGTCGTCCTGCACCTTCTGCGCAGTTTCCCTACCCTTGATTTCCGGCCAAAACTCTTGGATCTGCGCAAGGTGCCGCTGACGTTGCGCGGCCTCCACGGCTTGTGCTTGCTTCGTCTGGTTGGCTTCAAGCGTCTTGCGCTCTTCGTCTACGGCGACCCACTGCTGGACTTGATGGTTGTACCAATCCTGAGCAGCGCGAAGCTCTTCAATACTGTGGAAGTTCCGAGGATCAGGTTGGCGCGGCATGTTCACTTGCTGCCATTGCGCCATTCGCTGCGTGAGGGCCTGCGAGACCTGCACGGCTTCCATAATGCCCCTGTCCCACTGCTCCGGGGCAACGATGGGCTTTGATTTCAGATCTTCAACTTCAGCGGCAAGCTTTTCAGCGCGCTGCGCACGATCGAGAACTTCGGAAAGCTTCAGACGCTTGGGTTGCTCGCCCTCTTTCTCTGCTGGGATCTCGATCTCGTCTTCCGCGTCTTCGTCCGTTTGATCGTCGGCTTTAGCGTCCTTCGCCTCAACCTTGTCAGGAGATTTTGCCTCGGGAGCTTCACCCTTGAACCGGCCGGAATCGTCGCGCTCGACCGGCTCTTTGCCGTCTTCAAGACCCATCATCTCGAAAATGCCGCCCTCGAACTTCGTGGCCACTTCAGTGGCCATATCTAGATCGTTCACCGGAGCGGAGGGTGTGGGATTTGCTTCAAGCGTCATGATTACTTGCCCTTTGCCTTACGGTTCGCGAGTTCCTGGCGAGCGGTTGCGGCTTTGAACTGCTGCGCTGTCAGTTCGTGCCTGAGCTTGCGCAACACCTTGACGAACACCCGGCTTTCTTCTCGAACCACCGTGTCATCGCTTTCGATCGCAGTGGAAACATGGATTTTTTCAAGCCGGTCCAGAGCGCCGGAAATGGCGGGATGCTCAAACAGTTCCTTCAGCTTTTCATAGTCCTGCTCAGTCTTGAGCAGGTCTTCCGTCTTGACATCTGTCATGCGTCTAGCTTGCCCCCTGGGCGATTGTCGGGAAGGTTGGACTTGGCCGCGCCGTCGATTGAGTTCTTGTGAGCGCCAAGCATGCGCTGCGTCTCGGCATTCATTTGCACTTCCAAAGCCTTCAGCTTGAACTCTTCGGACAGGCGTTCACGAGCGAGCTGCATTTCCATTGCCGCCTTCTCACGAGCCAACTGCATTTCAGCGACAGCTTTCTCGCGTTCCAACTGGATCTTGGCGGCTGCCTCGCCTTGTGCCTGCTGTTGCTTGGCCTGCGATTCTGCCTGCGCGATTGCAATCTTCCCTTCGGCTTCTACTTGCTTCGGGTCTTTGCCTGGCGGAGGCGGCTGATAGTCCTGCGGTATCTCTCGGTAAAATGCTGTCGGGTCTTTGTAGCCTTGAGCTTCTGCCAAGCGAGCGAGCGAGTTGCGAAGCTCCTGAATGCCGACGATCGGGTTTGACGGCCCCATGTTCAGAAGGATCTCTTTTTGAGTCCCAATAATGATGGAGAGGTTGGCAATCTGCCGCTCACGAGAGCTTGCAGCCATGCCGACGTGAACCCTGACCATCATGTCATCAGGCCAGAGCGACGGATTGACCTCCATCGGCTTGCCGCGCAGCTTGACCGTGCGGGGCTGGTCCTGATGCTGGCAGATGAGCTTCAGAATGCGGTTGAAGACGGATTCGAGACCCTCCGCATACCAGCGAGCCATAAGCTCAACACGGGAGTTGCTGGCAGACTGGATGAGATCAACGCCCTGGGCTGTGTCGTGCAGCTTCTGCGCGTCCTGACCTTGCAGGTGAGCGGAGATGCCCGAGGCTTCCTGCTTCTGCATGGCGAAGTATTCGAGGCCCTGTAGAGCGGTCGCTGATGTGTCTGGCGTTGGGAAGAATGCGACAGCCTTGGTGGCATCGCCACGCACCAGCATGGTTGCGCCAATGTCGCCGTTGGCCAAAGCCTGAGCACCACCGGGGCCGTCCTCCAGGGCCTCAATGTTTATGGCCTTCTGCGGGATCAGAACCTGAGCCATGTTGTCAAGGGCGCGGCGGGTCAGTTCCGTGCGGATCTTTTGATACGGAACGACCGTATCGACCAAGCTCAGACCGATGGCCTTGTGAGCAATCTTGATCGGGCTCCAGATCGCGACTTCCGGCTCGTCAATGACAATGTTCTCAAGGATCACGTTGCCGACGCGCTTGATGGCGCGAAGCTCCTCCGCTCCATCCTCGTCATAATCGCCGCGAACGTATTCTTGCAGCAGGTCAACGCGGCCCGAACCAATGTCGTTGGTCCCGTCCTTCACATTGCGGTCGGCTTCACCTGAAAAGCGAACACTGATGCGGGTGTCGTCATCGGTGTTGGTCTCGCTCGCCGCGTACTCAATATCCGCCTGCTTATCCGGGAACATGCGGAAGATGTCAGACAGCCGCATGCCACGGTGGATGACGGCGTGATAGGCTGCCTCCTTCACCGACTTGGCGCGACGGGCAATCATGAAGTCTTCAGGTGCCACGCACTCCACACGAACCCGGCCCATGCGCGGCGTGTGCTGGATCGAGGCGGATATTGTGCCGTCATCCTCCTGCAAGACCTCGCCAACCTTGTATTCCGGGTCTTGCGAGTATTTGAGCAGGGCGGCCTGGCTCAGCCCCTCGTATTCACGGGGTGGCTTGGGCTCTGGGTCTTGCCAGCTTGTCTTGATGATGCCGACACGCTGCACCATACCGTCAAAGGCGTAGTCGTGCAGGTTTTGCTGCCCTGGATTGTCCACAAAGAACACGTGGCCGAGGTAATCTCCGATCATCGACACGTCAGCGTCTGTCTTGCTTTCGACCGTCAGGAAGTCCTCAGACGAGAGGAACGGCCGGAGCATGCTCGGGAGCGCCCAGTTCACCGCGTCCATGGCGTCAGGCGTCACGACCTGCGAGCGGTTTTCCTTCTCCGTGCCGAACGGAGCGGATTGGTAGCGCTGCAATAGCGTGGCCTGCTCTTTGGCAAGCTCTGATGTGTAATAGGCCGTTGCGTCCGATTCCTCATCTCTGAGGCGCCGGACAAGATCTGTTTCGTTCATTTGTTAGGTCACGAACCCGAGTTGTGGGGTGAGCTTCAGTGAGCCCGTTGGCTTCACCGCCGCGTGCCGCAACATCATCACGCCGTATCGCGTGGCGCTCATGATGTCGTCACGCTCCTTTACAATCTTGCCGTCTTTCCGATGGTACAGCCGGAACTCTTCGAACCAATCAGTCAGGCCCTTGAAGACCTTGAAGCGGCCGGTTTCCATCCGCTCGAGCATCTCCATCAGGCCAGCCTCAACACCGTTGCCGCCGTCCGGGTGCGTGGCACGCTCGGGAAGCATCTTGAGGCCGTGTGACTTGTACTGCTCAGCAAGCTGCTCGCCTGAGCCCTTATCGTGCTGTAGGCCGTCGTGAGGCCATGACACCGGAATCCACGATCCCCACGGCTTGATCGCCGCTGCATGTATCGCCGGCACCGCCTCGCTACGCCGGTAGCAGGCCACGACATAAACCGTGTCGTTGTCTCGGTCCCAGGCTAGGCGTGCGGCCGCCGTTGGGTGCTCCCAACCAAAGTCGAGGCCCACGATCTGCGGCCAATGCTTCGGGATCTCACGCGGCTCACAGGTGATCAGTTCTTCCGGCACTGGGAAGATACGCCCTGATCCCATGGTTGGGATGCCCTTGGCTCTGGCCTCCCGTTCATGGGCAGGATAAGACGCAATAATTTGCGCTTTTTCGGCTGCTGAGTAGTGATCCACATCGTCGATGGTCATCGACACAACGTGGCGGCTCATTTGAATTTTGGCCCAAACTCGCCGCACCAATCGTCACTTTTGGTATGTGGCCAACGCCCGTTGCCCGTTTGAAAGTCCTGACGCGGCGGATTCCTACGGCAAGAACCCTCACTCAGACCAACAATCTCTTGCCAAAAACGACAGTCATCACATGACCAATCATGGTCGTTGGCGTTCTTAGTCTTTTTCCGGCTCATCTGTTCTCCAACAGGAACAAGCTGACGACCTCTGACATGCCCAACAGCGGCGTAAACGTGATGTACACGAACTGGCCGCGTTGCCCTCTGTTCGTTCGCGTCAAGCCCTCGGTGTAGATGTCCAGCGGCGGCTCTTCATCGAACCACAAGGCGTCGATCGTTGGCCCCTGCCACTTCTCACGGCCCTTCTCGTAAGACTTGAAGTAGAGCAGCGCGTCACCCGCTTGGGTGTCACCACCGCCACCCCACCGCACTCTCACGTTATCGAGCAGGTTCGGAACGCCCATCGCCCGATCCCAGTCGATCAGGCATTCTTTCGGTATCGTTCCCGTTCCCCACTCGCTTTCATTTGGCGGATTGCCGATAAGCACGCGCTGCGGGTTGTCTCGCGTCGATTCCGACGTGACGCCTGATGCCCATATGATCGGAGGCTTGTCGAATGTCTGGCCCTCCCACCAATCAAGATATCGCCCGGTCAGGTGCATGGCTGTCTCGAACCCGCCAGCCCAGGTCTTGCCAAGCTGGTTGCCTGCCATGAACAGCCGCTCCGAGTGCACCTTGCCTGCGGCGTGGAACTCCCGCTGCTTAGTGTACGGGGCGTATGTCTTGAGCCGGTTCTGCTTGATCCGGCGCTCTTGCTCGGCTTCCAGCACCCTTAAGAGCTTCTGCGCCGAAAGCAGATCGAACGGCATCGATGAGGCTTGCAACGTCGTCATCTGACAGGTCCGTCACTGTGTTGGTGGTGACGTTCAGCTCCTTGGGCAGAATGGATGCGATCACCTTCAGGTATTCGTGCGGGCGTTCGATGCGGACGGTCTCAATGGCAGCAACGCCGTTGGCCTCAAAATCGGCTTGCATAGCCTTGATGAAGTCTTCGCCAAGCTTGTTGCGCGAGCCTTTCGGGCGCCCCTTGGGGTTTAGGACTTGACCTGGCTTGATGCGGGTATCCGTCTTTTGATCCCCATTAGAAATAGGGACTACAGGCAACTCGGACACGGCTTATTGTCCCTCTTGGTTTGGCGGAGAGGCGCGGGCAATTTCTTCTTCGATCTTGCGCTTAGCCTCGTCGCACATGGCGTCGATAACCTCTCTTGAGGCGACCACAGGAGTGGCTTGCACCCACGCAGTCTTTGCGGGCTGAGGCAAACCGTTCTTTGTTGCCGTGGCGCGAACACCGATCAGGTTGCCTTTGGGCAAAGGCGCGTCCCATTCAGATCGAATAACAGCCACCCAGTCGCCAACGAAAAATGAAACCTCGGGGTAGTTGTAGACACTCTTAGCCGGCTCCTGCTCCTCGTACTCTCGCGCCGCCCTATGAATGCAGACCTCTAGATCTGCCTTGTCAGGGCTTGGAATGGACTTAAGGAGTTCGAGGACGGCTTCTGCGATGTGTTCTGCGAGTGTCACTGGAATACGGGCCTCATGCCGATTGGTCCTGCTCCCACTGTAGCACGGGTGAGGTTGAGATTGTGGGAGGGGGCGTGCGGCGTCCCCGTCTTGATGCGACGGCGGCCGGCGAGAAACATTGCGAGCGGCGCCAAAATCATCAGGACGAGAGACCCGAGACCAGCAGAACCCATGTTCGCATAGGCGATATCGTCGTCACTTACTTTCATGACATCGCTGGCGCTGTGGCCGGTTAGGAGCTTCGTGATCTGAGCGTTGATATTGGCGACATTCTCGACGATCGACACCTTGCGTCCAGTGGTCGCAACAGCTGCTGACTTGCTGTCGATAACCCGCTGCGTTGCATCGATCTGGCTCGTCAGATCGTTCTCACGCTTGATGCCTTCGATCGCTGCATTGAGGTCGTTGCGTTGACGCATCAAGGCTTCGCATTTCTGCTTGCACCCGCCACGGGCCGTCTCGTTGGCAATGGCCTTCTCGATTGCTTCCTTGGCCTCTTTCATGGCCTCTGGGTTGGTCGTGACGGCCCACCCCTTATTGCGCTCAAGAATCGTTGCGTTGCGCGCTTTCAAATCCTTGAGTTGGTCGCGCCACATGCCGATGTTTGCATGCTCGCTCTTGAGTGAGTCAGTTGCGTTATCGAGCTTGACGTTATGGAAGCTCGTAAGCTTGATGTCACCATAGCGCACGCCAGCCGAGTAGGTCACATGGTTTTGGAGCGCCTGAAGCCCAATCGGGACGCATAGGAGCGCAACGACACCGCCCGCGACATAGCGGCCAGATTCGAACTCTTCATACGCGGCATCCGGCAGATACGCGAACGCCAATGCCACGGCTGCGAAACCGACGCCGTGCCAGAAGGTCACTTCCTTGCCGCCAAGGAACGAGACAACAATATCGGCAATCAGCGTGCACACCCCAATGACGAGCCATTTGCGGCCTTCAGGAGTGTAAGAGGCGAGACGCGCCTTGATCCATTTCATTGTGATGTCTCCTTGAGGGCGATGGAGACGCGGTACTGTTAGAACCGAATGCGAAGGCCGCCGTGGATCTCGTAGACCTGGGGCAAGGTCTTCCAGTCACCCCACTTTTGCAGGTCTGTGGCGGCTTCCAAGAACACGGTCGTGTTCTTGGTGAGGTAGGTTTCAAGGCCGATTCCACCCATGATGGCGCTGTCGTGGAACTGAGGGTTCCGGCCATCCATCAGGACCGAGACAGTGCCGTATGCCAGGGTGTGAGCATTGATGCTGTAGCCGAGACGGCCGCCGATGGTGAGGCTGCGGGCGTCGTCCTCATAGAACGCGTAGCGGCCATTCGCGCCAATCACGAGGGTTCCGACCTGCCAGTCACAACCGGCACCGACAGCGAATCCCTTGATGGTGTCGTTGCCAGAAGCGAAGATGCCGCCAGCACCAAGCTGACCATAGCATCCGCTGAACAACGAGCGCTCATTGCCCTGAGCGTCAACCTTGACCGGGGGGCCTGCTTTGTCGGCGGCCCAACCGTTGGCAGCGAATAGAGCGCCGATAATGGCGGACAGGGCCGCAACGGCGAAAGCGAAGTGGATGCGGCGCATGCGCGTATGCTCCGGTTTAATTGGCGTTCAGGGTTGAACCAAATTTCGGCCCGAAACGCAGGGCATACGGTAGAGGCTCCGATGCGAGCCAGTGAGTACCCGTCGCCTTAGTGATGCGTTTGGTTGGTCGCGGTCGGCAAGAACCGGGCCTGGCAATTTCAGTGGCGACGGGATCTGGAAAAGCGAAAGGCCGGTAGCTCTAAGCTCCGGCCTCGCAGTTGTTGCAGTGTGCCAAATCGTTGTCTGATTTGGTAAAGCCCGTCAAGGGTTCGGAGGATGTTTGGCGTAGTCGTAGTGGATGGCTAGCGCCAATGTTGCGTCCTGTATGGCTTTCTTACCACGCTTGATCGCCGTAACATGGCTGATGGATTCACCGGCCGAGAGCATCATCCCAACCGTCTTTTTGCTGGCGAGCGGCATCAGGCAGTGACGAGCGACGAGCGAGTTGACCATACCAATCGAGTTGATGGCTGCATTGAAACGCAGGCGGGCATCGACGCGACGGGCGACCGGGCAGAACGGGCTATCCTCCTGATCGACGCGGACGGGTGCAATGCGAGCGTACTGGTTGGGGTCTGAGGTCTCCCAGTCCTTGGTCAACTTCTCGAACGCAAGCTTCTGCTCGTCTTTGACCTCGCCGGCACGGTGCATGACTTCGACCACTGAGATCGAGCGGTAGCCAGAGCGGGTTGCTTTGGTGACCTCCCGGCCGTTGATGACCTGCTTGTCTGATGGCTCTTCCCAATGGGCGGCTTTTGCCAGTCTCTGAGGTGTCGGAGCAATGTAGGTATCGGCCATGCGTGTTAGCCTCCTGGATGCCAGCGGATGTACGCGATCAACAGAACGCCAACTAATGCAATGACGAAGAGGAAGAGGGCGTCGCTTTCGAGCTTCATTGTTGCTCATTCCGTTGCGCAACACTGTCTTGCGTTGACACAAGCGACCATGGCGGCTTTCAGCGTAGGGAACTCAACATGCAGGCGGTGACCAAACGGCGCGGCGAAGTAGGAAGCTTTCCCGACATTGCGTCCCGTCGTCATTCCGTTTGGAGCGCGCCAGATGTAACGCTGGTGATCCGGCAGCCATTCTCGGGTGAACTCGACACCGAGCGCCATGAATGTTCCTTCCTTGCGCAACTAGTGCATGCCCTTGCGGTGGAACTTGTTGCGACTGCCGGAGCGCATCGCCTCAAAGCTTGCACGATCGACTTTCGGCGGCGGCGGCAGAGGCTCAAGAACTTCGTGCACCTGCTCGCAGGCTTTTCGAGCGATCTCCGTCAGGCGACGGAGGTTGGCTTTCTGCTCAGCGGTAAGAGGCTCCTTGTCGTCAGACGGGGCGAGCGCGTGCGGCGGCGGCGCACGCAGGGCAATGATCCGATTTGCCTCGGCAACGATTTCAGCCGGTTTCGGCCAGAAGGTGCTCTTGCGGATGACGTTCTCGCCGGCCCTTTCGAGGTCAGCAGCGGCAAACCCGCCGATCGCCTTGGTGAAGGTATCGATGTAGAGCTTGGGATCTGGCGTGTTTGGCTCGCCGTACATCACGAGCAGCGTGTGAACGAGTTTCTGTTCTGGCGTCATGACGCTGGCGCTCCGGTAACTTGCTGCATGAGGGCGTCGTAGGTGGCGAAGATCTTGCGCGGCTTCGTTGTTTGCGGCATCGACCTTTGGTCAGGGGGTGGCAACTTTCGCTCTCTCGCGTCCTTGGCGTTCGACACGGCCTTGGTGAAGTAATTCCAGTCGCGCACCTTTGACTTTCCGGCCCGTGCAACTGCGATGCTCTCCAGTGCTGGGATCACATCAAGCTCAAAGCTGCACCCCTCGCGAAGCCACATGATCGGGGTGGACGGCATGAGCAGACCAGCGGTGTTCACTGGGTCATCCAGGACCGGACCTGCCGCCTTGAGCATTCGGTCCAAAAAGCCATCCGGCAAAACTTCCACGC
>ERZ761591.30-NODE-30-length-41685-cov-16.986524_pt1 | contig 41685 bp, 47 predicted proteins | sample MGYA00512167_ERZ761591 | MGnify/ENA primary metagenome ERZ761591 (study PRJEB28899, sample SAMN03785559) | bioreactor sludge metagenome | biome: EBPR Sludge; feature: EBPR Bioreactor; material: 0.22µm filtered reactor supernatant | place: Saint Lucia: Queensland...
CCATGCCTTCCTCGAGCGCTTCGGCCTGTAGCTCCCTGGCCCTCGCGCACCTTGTCGCCAATTCCGGGTCAGCGTTGATCCACTCGATAACCGTGATGCGATTCGGTAAATGCGAATCGCGGCAAATCGCCAGCAGCGATTCACCGTTGGTGATTCTGTCGAAGATTTCCTGCAGGATTTCGGCCCTTCTGGCCGGTGGAATAGCGGTTGGCATGCCCGGGAGCTTACGACCGCCCCCGGCGCAGCATGTGCACCGCGTACACGTGTCAAGCCCTTTCCTCGACCTCCAGCACCTTCCACGCTGCCACCGTCTGCGCCCGGCGCTCATACCGGCAGATACGCCCGATTGCCCACTTGCTCACCTCGAACTTCATCGCCAGCTCGCTGTACCGCATGCCGCCTTCATAAAGCCGCCGCACCAGTTCAACCTCCGCGTCGGTCAGCTTCGCCCGGGGGTGATCCTCGCCGATGCGCAAACCGGCATCGTTTACCGCCACAATTCGTGTCATTGCGTGCCTTGGTTGAACTTGCAATTTTTTACTGTTCCTGCCCGTTCCGGCCTGTTCCCTCTTGCTGTTAACCTTTCCCCCAGGGGACATATATATATACACGCGTGTATATAGGGTAAGGTGGGAACGATGGGAACAGAGGGAACATCCTAGCGTTTTCAATAGTTTGCACGTTCCCTCCTGCCACAATCAAGCGGGAACAGGCGGGAACGCCTGCAACCACACCCACGTCGAGACGCCCGATATCCGCATTTTTTTGCGCCTATAACCGATTTCCCGCAGCGAATTGCAGATTCGCATTTCTTCGCCCTTTCCAATTTGCTTCGGCTCGAGCCGCAGCGCCTCCCGGGCGACATCCCCAACGCGCAAAAAACTGCGAACGCGCGGACAACCGCCGGTAAGCGTATCCGGGGTCGTCAGCCACTTCACAATCTCCCCGGCCCACGGATCGGTGATCATGTGCTCCTTGTGTATGGGTTCTGCCAGCTCCTCGGCGGCTTGGTACGCGATTCCGCTGACCCGGAACAGCTCGCGCGCCTCGGCCCACAGCAGCCGCCGGTCACGCTTCACCGCCTCGACATCCGCCCGGGTGACGCGCACCGGCAGCCACCGGCGGTTGCCCGTCTCGTCTGCCAGGAACTCGTCCTTGTTGGTTGTCCCGATGAAAACAAGCCGCCGGGCATAGGTCGTCGCGAACTCCCGGTACTTCGGTACCCAATTCTCGTGGGTGCGGGATATGAACGCCTTGATGGATTCGACCTCGCGGCTGCGAAGCCCCCGTAGCTCGCTGATTTCAGCCAGCAGCCGGCCGCGCATCTTGCGAGCGAGGTCGTCGTCCTTCTCGCTGAACGACACCTCGGTGAAGAAGTCCGGGTCGGGGACCATCGCCGCCACGCTGGAGCTTTTCGCCGCCCCTTGCTCGCCGACCAGTATCGGCGCCATGTCGGCCTTCACACCGGGGAGCAACACCCTGCCGGCCAGCGCCGACCACAGATACCGGCTCACGGCGCGCACGTAGCTGGAATCCTCGGCGCCGAAGTACATCTGCAGGAAGGTGTCGACGCGCGCCTGGCCATCCCACTTCAACCCTTCCAGCCAGGTAATTGCGCTGTCGAACGGGCGCTCCTCGGACACCATCAGCACCACGTCCCGGACCATTTCCCGGCCGATCGGCCGGAAGCCGGAGCGCTCCAGGCGGATGCGCAGCCGGGAGTAGTCCGCATCGCGGAACGGCCGCCAGTCGTCGCCGGCCGTGGCGAACATGATCTCGTCCCGGAACTCGTCATGCCTGATGTCGGCGCCGCACAAATCGGGCCGCCGCACGGCCAGGGCGACGTTTTCCAGTGTGGCGAGGATACCGCCTGCCTTGTCCCGCTTGAACGCCGGCAGCGGCGCGCGCGGGGCCCCGCCGGGGCCTTCCGGTTCAACGACGTCGAACTCGCCGGCCATGTCCTCGACGTAGCCGACCGCGGCGAAGAAATCGCTATCGGTGCGGCCCTCGCAGTGCCCGTGCAGGCACTTGAAGTGGCCCTTCGCGTGGCCGTTGGTGCCCGCGGGGAACCACACCGTCGAGCCGTCGCCTTCCTCGCCCGTGGTGTGCTCCTCGGCCCAGGGGCAGGCGATGACCAAGGCCCCGTCGCGATCCTCGTCCAGCACCCGGCCCTGTTCGCGCAGCAGGTCCGCCACCGGGTCCGGCAGGTCCATGTGCTCGCCGCGCCGGCGCACCGATACCGCCCCGCCGCGCGACTCCTCGATCGCGAAGCGCTCAGTGAGCGCCCCCCACAACCCCTCGAACGTCTCGGGGGCCAGCTCGGGGAAGCTGTCGGGCAGCCCGCCCGCCCACTCGTACCGCGCACCGGCGGGATGCGTGCCAGCGGCGACGAACTGCTGGCCGGTCGCCAGGAACTCGATAATCCCGCCGTCGACGCGCATCGTCCGTTTAGCCAGGCCGCCGGGCAGCGTGAATGCCAGCAGCACCTTACCCGAATCCGCCCGGTAGCGCGCCGGCAGGGCAAAGTCCAGGTACTCGTCAATCAGATCGGTGATGGCCCTGGCCAGCGCCTCGTCTGGCACGTCGATGTCCAACGCCCGGGCGCTGCGGGTCTGCAGGCAGATCCCGTAGTCGGGCTCCGCCGCCCACCGGGCCAGCTCACCGTCGCTCGCCTGATACGAGGTCCAGCCCGGAATGCCGACCACCTGCCTCGCCCGGTTGTACCGGCTGGGCGTCTTCCCAAGCCCCCGCAGCTTCGAGCCGGCCGCTACCACCGCACCGGGGTTCGACACCACGGGCAAGAGATCCGCGCCCAGGCCCAGCAGCAGATCAAAGTGAGTCCAGTCGTCCGTTGTCGCGCCCCACATCGCCGGCGCCCTCACAGCAGGTCCGCCACGCTGAACGCTTCCCCCTCTGCCGCCGCCAGCCGCTCGCGGGCAATCGCCGTATATGCCGCCTCGCGCTCGATACCAATGAACCGCCGGCCCATCAGCAGCGCGCCCACTCCCGTCGAGCCGCTGCCGGCGAACGGGTCGAGAATCAGGCCCCCCGGCACCACGGGGCGCACAAGCTCACGCATCAACGCCGTTGGCTTGCCGGTCAGATGGAACTTGTCCGCCTGCCGCACCGTCACCTGCTGGCAGCCGTCGAACGGCCCGTCGTGCGTGAGCTGCACCGCAGCGCCTTTTGTGCCCCACACGACGTACTCGCACTGGTGGCGAAAATACCCCTTGTGTGGCGCCCGCGAGCCGCGCCCCTTGTCCCACGGCACGATGCCCCGCCAGAAAATACCGCCGGCCTGCACGGCGTCAGTCATCACCGGCAGCTGCCGCCAGTCCGTGAAGGTCATGAAGTACCCGCCCGGCTTCAGCACGCGCACGCACTCAACGATCCACAGCGCGCACCAGCACAGGTAGCTCCGCTGGTCCCGCGAGTCGCCACCGAACGGCGGAAAGCGCCCGCGCTGGTCGTTTTGAACGTACTTCTCTTCCACGTCGCGTGATTTGTCGTCCCGCGAAAATCCCCCGGACGAGTAGGGCGGGTCGGTGATGACCGCGTCCACCGACGCGTCAGGCATCGCGATCAGCGCTGGCAGCGCTTCGCCTTCTATCAGCGTCCACGGCTTCATGCTTGCTCCTCGATCGGATACAGGTCGGGCCGCAGCTCGTGGCGGCTGACGCCCGTCGCCTTCTCGATCGGGATGACATGCTCACCGGGCACCTTGCCCTTCGAGCGATTCAGCCAGTTCCAGACGTGCGCCTGCTGCACGCCGATGCGCCGGGCAAGCTCGGTCTGCGACCCGGCGGCGGTCACGGCGCGGTGGAGGGGGGTGTTCTTGGTGCTCATGTGTGCGGTCCTTGTTGTCCAAACCGCACTAGGATAAAACGTCTGTTGTCAATACGTCAAACAAATGCAACTTGACTAGTTACAACATTGGTTTTAAATTAATGGTATGGCACTCGGAAAGAACATTCGCCGGTTGCGAGAGGCGCAAGGCATCACGCAGAAGGAACTCGCAACCAAAGCCGGCGGCGCCGGACTCTCGCAGGGCACCATCACTGCCCTTGAGACGCGCGACAGCCGGAAGTCGGTGCACGTGGCACGCATCGCGGCGGCGCTCGGGGTGACGGTCGAAGAATTGATGAACGGCGACGGCACCCCGCCAGAGGCCACGTCGTCTGCCCCAGCCGCGCCGGCCCCTACGCTGACACCCCAGCAAGAAGAACTCCTCGAGCTGTTCAATGGCCTCACAGAGCGCCAGCGGAAGAAGGAGCTGGCCGCCATCCGCGCGCAGAAGCGCCTTAACGACGTGCTGCTGGCCGAACTGAAGAAGCGGGGCAGCCAATGAGCGCGCCGTTCTGGGACTTCGCCGCCATGCTGGCCGCCGGTGCGGCGATCGGGGTTGCGACCCTCCCGTGGGCCTCGCGTGCCGAACCCGGCTGGGCTTGGGTGCTCGTCTGCGCGTGCTTCTGGCCGCTCCTCCTGCCCCACTTCGCGTGGGCCGGCGCGCAGGCGTACTACCGCGCTTGGCTGCGCTACCTCGATCGCCGCCAGGCCGCCGAGTACCGCAAGCGCAATCCGTAATCCTTCGCTTCTTCCTCCCCGCGTCCGCCATGCCGCCACGCGCGGCAAAAATTTTGTCTTCAAAAACCGCATTTGCGGTTGACGAATACAACAGCCGTTGTATAATTCTCTCCGTCAGCCACCCAACCGCTACGGAGAAAAGACCCATGCCAGTAGAACAAGCCGCGGTGCCAGCCGGCCCCGCCAACCTGACCGACCTCGCGCGCTTGATCGACGGCGCGCCCCTGCCGGTTGAACAGCCGCCGGCCGACCGCCTGCTGCTTCTCGCCCGCTTCATGCACCGCCTGCTGGCGGACGTGCATGAACTCACTGACCCGCGGTCGCGCACGCCCCTGCAGGACATGCAGGAAATCCGCGTCAAGACCAAAGCGGGATTGAAGGAAGCCGCCCGCCTCGGACTGCTGTCGTGATGGACGCCAGCACCATGCGCGGGATGTCAGACGAGCACCTGGCCAGCGCGGCCAGGGCCGAACTCGACAGCCTCACCAGCACGCCGCTGGAGCTTGAGCTGCTGAACCGGTTTGAGCGCTTGCTGGACGAGGCCAGCACCGATCCGGAGTTGGATTTGGTCATCGCCGACTTCGACATCACCGGCGAACAACTGCGCAACCTCTGCGAAGCGCACCCGGCCAGCCTCACCGACATCACGGCCATGTTGACCATGCTCAACGACCTCGACATCCACGAGCCGAGCCAGCTTAAAGCCCAACTCGACATCGCCGCCGGGTTCGAGACGCTGGCCACCGAAGCCGGCGACATCTTCTCCCGTCTCACCACCCTTGCAACCGAAACCACGAAGGAGCCTCAATGAGCCTTGAAGCCGTTATCGCCGACAACACGTCGGCAATCCGCGAACTGATCGCCGCCCTTACCGCCAGCGCCAAGGCCGCGCCGGTCCCCGCTGCCCCCCTGCCGGATGCCACAGCAGCGCTTGCCGCTGAGGCCACCGCCGAAGCCGCAACTGCCATCCACGAGGCGGCGAAGGCCCGCCCTACACCTGCCGGGAAGACCAAGGCAACGCCTGCCCCTACGCCGCCTACTGCCGCGGCGCCGGCGGACGCTGTGCCCGAGCAGAAGGCAGCCAGTTCCGAGCCGCCAGCAGCGCCCACCACCTACGCTGAAGTGGTCGCCGCGGTGACGAGGGTCGCCAAGGCCAAGGGCCGCGACGCCGCGGTCGGGGTCTTCGCCGCCTTCGGCGTTGCCAACGGCAAGGAGCTGAAGCCTGAACAGTACGCGGCCGTCGTCGCCGCGTGCGCCAAGGCGGCGGAGTAGGCGATGGCCGCACCTTTCGCTCGCGCCCGCGCGCTTTTCGCCATGATTGTCGCTGGCGTGTCGCTCGCCAACGTCCCCGCCTACTTCTCTCGCGGCAAGGGCGGCGCGGTTCCCCGCAGCGCCTCGGGCGTCGCCCACGCCAAGCGCATGGTCGCCAAGGCGCGCAACGTCCAACGCCATCGGAGGGCCTGCAGATGACCACCCACGCCATTTTCTCGCCCTCGTCGGCGCATCGGTGGATGCGCTGCGCCGGCGGTGTCGCGCTTGAGTCTGGGCAGCCTGACTCCAGCAGCGAGTTCGCCGACGAAGGCACCGCCGCACACGAGCTGGCGGCGCTCGCCCTCGCCAACGGCACCGACGCGGCCTCCTACATTGGCCGCATCATCACCGCCGGGGAGCGCGATTTCACAGTCGACGCCGAGATGGCGGGTCACGTGCAGATGTACGTCGACTACGTCCGGGGTCTCGCGGGTGAAGTCAAGCTGATCGAGCAAGCGCTTCCCCTCGAGCACATCACCGGCGAGATCGACGCATTCGGCACGGCCGACGCGGTGATCGTCGATGGCGACGTCTTGACCGTTGTCGACCTGAAGTACGGCCAAGGCGTGCTGATCGACGCCAACGACAACCCGCAGCTCCAGATGTATGCCATCGCCGCCATGCGGGAGTTCGACTACCTTGGCCCTTTTCGCAGCGTCCGCGTGGCGATCGTGCAACCCAGGCGCGACCACGTGTCGGAGTGCACCTACTTCCCTGAAGAACTGGAAAACTTCCGCCAGCGCGCAGCGGCAGCAGCCGAGCGCAGCGTGCTTGCCAGCCGGTACTTCGACCGGTACGGCGAGATGCACGCGACGTACCTGACCCCCGGCGACAGCCAGTGCCGGTTCTGCCGCGCGAAGGCAACCTGCCCGGCGCTCGCGGCGCACGTGCTGGCCACGGTGGCCGATGACTTCGTCGACGTGTCGCAGCCGATCGCGCCCCAGCTCGAGCCGGCCCTGGCGCGCACCTACAATAGCGCCACCCTCGGCAACCTGATGTCCGCCACCGACCTGATCGAAGCGTGGTGCAAAGCCGTTCGCTCCAAGGTCGAGGCCGAGCTGCTGGCGGGCAACAGCGTTCCGGGCTTCAAGCTGGTCCAGGGCAGGCGCGGTGCGCGCAAGTGGGCAGACCTCACCGCAGCCGAGCAAGCGCTGAAGGCCATGCGTCTCAAGGTCGAGGAGATGTACGACCTCTCCCTCATCAGCCCGACGACCGCCGAGAAGCTGCACAAGGCCGGGACGATCGGCCCGCGGCAATGGCCGAAGCTGCAGACGCTTGTCGTGCAGCCTGAAGGCAGGCCGTCAGTCGCCCCCGAGTCGGACAAGCGCCCGGCCCTTGCCGTGCAGGCCAGCGCAGACGAGTTCGACAACGTAGCCGAGCTGGTCTAGCCGTGAATACCAGCCCGCCACACTCGCTGCTGCCGCCCGATGCCATCGCGGCGCTGCAGCGCGCAGCAGCAACGCCTCTCGTCGGTCCTGATCCGCTCGCGCGGCAGAAGGCGATCGAGAAGGCAACCGCCCGCATCAAGCTGCAGTACCCCGACTACTTCCACCAGGAGCCCACACCATGAAAATCAAACTCACGAACGTCCGCTTGTCGTTTCCCGAATTGTTCACCGCCAAGACGGTGAACGGCGAAGACAACCCCGTTTTCTCCGCCTCTTTCCTGATCGACCCGGCAGACCCGCAGGTTGTCGCACTGAACGCGGCAATCGAGAAGATCGCATCCGACAAGTGGGGCGCCAAGGCCCCCGCCATCCTCAAGCAAATGCGCGCCACCGACAAGGTCTGCCTGCACGACGGCGACCTGAAGTCGAACTACGAGGGTTTCGTCGGCATGCTCTACGTTTCCGCCCGGAACGGCGCCCGGCCGCTGGTCGTCGATCGGGATAAGAGCCCGCTCGTTGAGCAGGACGGCCGCCCCTACGCCGGCTGCTACGTCAACGCGTCGATCGAGTTGTGGGCGCAGGACAACAACTACGGCAAGCGCATCAACGCCAGCCTACGGGGCGTGCAGTTCCTGCGCGACGGCGACGCCTTCGCCGGGGGCGGTGCCGCCACGCCCGACGAGTTCGACGACCTCTCCGCGGAAACCGCCGACGACCTGTTCTGAGCACCACGCACCCGGCGGCAGCGCCGGGCGCTTTCCAACACCCTCGCGAGCGAGGGTCTTGAAAAGCGGGAGTCCTCTACCTCCACCTGCGCCAGACCACGCGGGCAAGGCCGAGATTGCTAACCCTGGCGACCCCGTCAACGTCTACGCGCCAGGGCATGCATAAACCGGGGAGGACTGGCAAGACATTACCCGGGAATCTCGGCAACGGTCATCTTGAAAGGGCAACATGAGAATCTGCTGGAGCGACACGGAAACCTACAGCGAAGTGCCGATTACCAACGGCACGCACGCCTACGCCGAGAAGGCGGAGGTGATGCTGTGGGCTTTCGCGATCGACGACGACCCGGTCGAAGTGTGGGATTTGACCGCGGGCTCCCCGATGCCGGTCCTGCTGACTTTCGCGCTGGCCGACCCCGGCTGCGTCTTCGTCTTCCACAACTCCCACTTCGATCGCACCGTGCTACGGCACTGCGGCTTCGATATTCCCGCCCATCGCGTGAACGACACGATGGTCAAGGCGCTCGCTCACTCCCTCCCCGGCGAGCTGTACAAGCTGTGCGAGATTTTCGACATCTCGGTCGACAAGGCCAAGGACAAGGACGGCCGCCGGCTGGTGCTGCTGTTCTGCAAACCACGCCCGGCGAAAAGCAACCCACGACGGGCGACCCGCGCGACGCACCCGGCGGAATGGGCGAAGTTCGTCGAGTATGCACGCCTCGACGTGGAAGCCATGCGCGCGGTCGACGCGAAGCTGCCCACGTGGAACTGCAGCTCCAGCGAGCGCGCGCTGTGGGAACTGGACCAGGCCATCAACGACCGCGGCTTCGCGGTGGACGTCGAACTGGCCCGCGCGGCTATCGCCACGGTCCAGGTTGAACAGGCGCGGCTCGCCGATCGCACGCAAGCACTGACCGGCGGCGACGTGCAGGCCGCCACACAGCGCGACGAAATGCTGCGGCACATCACCCGCGCATATGGCGTTGCGCTGCCCAACATGCAGCAGAGCACCCTCGAGCGCCGCATCAACGACCCGGACCTGCCGGCGGCGCTGCGCGAATTGCTGGCTATCCGCCTGCAGGCGAGCACGACGAGCACGGCCAAGTACCAGACGCTCCTGCGCGCCGTGAGCAAGGACGCCCGGCTGCGCGGCACGCTGCAGTTTTGCGGCGCCGGGCGCACTGGCCGCTGGGCCGGGAGGTTGTTCCAGGCACAGAACATGTCCCGACCCACGATGCCCTCGGAAGACATCGCGTGCGGCATTGACGCGGTGAAGGCCGGCTGCGCGGACCTACTGTTCGACCTCTTGCTCCAGCTCCTGAGCAATTGCTTGCGCGGCGTCATTGTCGCGCCGCCAGGCCGTAAGCTGGTCTGCGCCGACCTCGCCAACATCGAAGGCCGCGGGCTCGCGTGGCTAGCAGGCGAGCAGTGGAAGCTGCAGGCGTTCCGTGACTATGACGCAGGCGAAGGCCCGGACCTGTACAAGATGGCCTATGCCAAGTCATTCGGCGTTCCCCCCGACGAAGTGGCCAAAGACCAGCGGCAAATCGGCAAAGTGCAGGAACTCGCCCTCGGGTACGAAGGCGGGGTCGGCGCGTTCGTGACCTTCGCCGCCGCTTACGGAATCGACCTCGATGCGATGGCCGAGCAAGCCTTCTCGGCGATTCCCGCCGACATTCTCGACGAAGCCCGCAGCGCGCTCGAATGGACCAAGCGGACGGATCGCCAGACCTTCGGCCTGTCCGACCTGGCGTGGATGGTATGCGACGCCTTCAAACGCGCATGGCGGTACGGGCACCCAGCCACGGCGTCGTTTTGGCGGGATCTGCAGGACGCGGCCCGCATCGCAGTGCAGAACCCCGGGCGGGCGTTCGACTGCCGGCGCGTCAGCCTGCGCCGCGACGGTGCCTGGCTGCGCGTCCGCCTGCCTTCTGGCCGCTACCTCTGCTACCCGGGCGTCCGGCTTGGCGAAGGCAACAAGCTGTCGTACATGGGCGTGAACCAGTACACGCGCCAATGGTCGCGGCTCGATACATACGGCGGCAAGCTCGCGGAGAACATCACCCAGGCTGTAGCCCGCGACGTGCTGGCCGACAACATGCCGCGCGTCGAAGCTGCTGGCTACCGCATCGTCCTATCGGTGCACGATGAACTCATCACTGAAGCTCCCGACACCCCCGAATTCAACGCCGCGCACCTGTCTGCCCTGATGGCTACTCCGCCGGCATGGGCTGAAGACCTGCCGCTCGCTGCCGAAGGCTTTGAAGCGGCGCGCTACCGCAAATGACTTCCAACCACCTGAAAGGAAACTGACGTGGGTCTTTTCGAGCTGTACCGGATTTACCGCTACTGGGGCAACAGCCGCCGTGTGGCTTTCCGCCGCGCGTGGCGCCGTTGGCGCGGGGTGGCGCTGTGGTAGACATCCTCCTGGCCGTCTACTTTGGCTTCGCCCTCGGCCTGCTTACCGGCTGCCTTGCGGGAGCAAATGGCGATGATTGAGCGCGACATCGAAGACTACCTCGTCGCCCGCGCGAAGGCGCAAGGCGGCGAAGTGCGCAAGGTGCGGTGGGTTGGGTGCAACGGCGCCCCTGATCGCCTCGTGATGCTGCCCCATCGCCCGGCGATTTGGGTCGAAGTCAAAGCCCCTGGCGAGAAGGCCAAGCCGCACCAAGCCCGCGAGCATGCGCGCATGCGCTGCCTTGGCCAGCGCGTCGAGGTCGTCGACAGCTTTGACCAAGTGGACGAGGTACTGCGATGAGCGCGCTCTCCGACACCCCCGAATTCGCCGCGGCCGTGGCGCAGCGCGCGCGGGAGACCGCCTGCTGCTTCCCTGCGCTGCGCGTCTTCCTCGCCTGCTACGCGCTCGAGCTGCACCATCTTCTGAACAAACTGAAAGGAAACCCGTGATTGAGTTCTACGTCCGCGGCGAAGTGCTCGCCGCCATCAAGCTGTTTGCCGCTACCGCCGACATCCGCACGTACCTGAACGGCGTCTGCTTCGAGGTCGGCCCGTCCGAAGTCCGGTTGATCGCCACCGACGGCGTCATGCTGTTTGCCGCTACCGCCGACATCCGCACGTACCTGAACGGCGTCTGCTTCGAGGTCGGCCCGTCCGAAGTCCGGTTGATCGCCACCGACGGCGTCATGCTCGGCGTCTTCCGCGTCGATTACGAGCCGCCCGCCCTCACAGACACCGTCTTCCAGGCTATCGTCCCCCCTGACCTGCTGCGCAACGTCAAGGGTAAAGTCCCCGTGCTGGTCGCTCTCGGCGAGCCCGAAGGCGAGGACAACACCCGGCGCGTGGAAGTCACGCCCGCCGGGGGTGCAACAACCGTCGGGCGGACCATCGCCAGGTTGTACCCCGACTATCGGCGCGTCATTCCGGGCGAGGTTTCAGGCGAGACGGCGCAGTTCAACCTGCGGTACATCGAAACGCTGCGCAAGGCGTACAGCGCCCTGCACGGCACAAAGCCAATCCCCGCTATCGGCATCGGCCACAACGGCCAGGGCTGCGCGCTGCTGACGCCCGACGACGAAGACTTCGTCGGCGTCCTGACGCCGCTGCGCGAGGGGGAGTACGCCATCACGGCCACCGCCCCGACGTGGGCGCACGATCGCACGCTCGCCGCCCCGGCCAGCGGCGCCGACGACTTGGTGTGAGGGGGCGGGCGATGGCGACTCCCGGTTCACAGTGGACAGACGAACGGTGCGCGATCCTGCGCGAGCGTTACCCGCACGAGAACACCGCGGTCTTGGCCAAGTTTCTTGGCGCGACCCTGCACGCCACCTACGGGCAGGCGAAAAAGATGGGGCTCAGGAAATCCGCCGAGTACACCACGCGGTCCAACACGGCAGCGTCCGCGGCAGCGTCCGCGGCAGCGTCCGCGGCAGCGTCCGCTGCCAGGGCGGAAACCAAGCGGGCCACTGGTCACGGCTTCGAGACTATGACGACGGTCCGGGGTGGCGTCGTCCGCCAGCATGTGATGCGCTGATGGCGCCCCGCAAGCCCTTCACCCCACGCGAGTACCAGAGCATCATGATTGACGCCATGCTGGACCGCCCCCGCTGCGCCGTATGGGCCGGCATGGGCCTTGGCAAGACCGTTGCCACGCTGACCGCGCTCGACATCCTCGATCTTGTCGAGCCCGGCCCGGCGCTGGTACTCGCCCCGCTGCGCGTCGCCGCCGGCACGTGGCCAGACGAGGCGGCGAAGTGGGAGCACCTGCGCCACGTGCGCGTGTCCGCCGTGGTCGGCTCGACTGAGCAACGCCGGGCAGCACTGCGGACGCCGGCCACGATCTACACCACGAACTACGAGAACCTGCCGTGGCTGGTGGAGCACTTCGGCCGCGACTGGCCATTCCGCAAGATCGTAGCTGACGAAGCCACCCGGCTGAAGTCGTTTCGCCTGCGCCGCGGCGGGATGCGCGCCCGGGCGCTCGCCAAGGTCGCGCACGCGCACGCCGACCGTTTCATCGCCCTGACTGGAACACCGGCGCCGAACGGGCTGCAGGACTTGTGGGGGCAGACATGGTTCCTTGACCGCGGGGAGCGCCTTGGTCGCAGTTTCGAGGCTTTCACGACCCGGTGGTTCTGGTCGGTGCGCCTCGGTGCGGACCCGCACGCGACACGGCTGGAGCCCCTGCCGACCGCGCGGGAGCAGATCGAGGACCGGCTGCGTGACCTCGCCCTGTCGATCGACGCGCGCGACTGGTTCGCCCTGCAGGAGCCAATCGTCAACGTTATCCGCGTGACCCTGCCGCCCAACGCACGGGCGCTTTACCGGGACATGGAGCGCGAGATGTTCCTGCAGCTCGCGTGCGGCGCAGAGGTCGAGGCGTTCAACGCGGCGAGCCGTACCGTCAAGTGCCTGCAGCTCGCGAACGGGGCGATTTACACGGACGAGAAGTGCAGTGCGTTTTCCGAAGTGCATGACGCCAAGCTCCGCGCGCTCGAGAGCGTGATCGAAGAAGCGGCCAGCGCCCCGGTGCTCGTGGCGTACCACTTCAAGAGCGACCTCGAGCGCCTGTTACGCGCGTTCCCGAAGGGCCGCGCGCTCGACAAGAACCCGCAGACCGTCCGTGACTGGAACGCGGGCCAGATCCCGGTTCTGTTCGCACATCCGGCCAGCGCCGGGCACGGCCTGAACCTGCAGGACGGGGGAAACATCCTCGTGTTCTTCGGGCACTGGTGGAATCTGGAAGAAGCGCAGCAGATCATCGAGCGCATCGGCCCGACTCGTCAGGCACAAGCCGGGCATGCGCGCCCGGTATTCATCCACCACATCGTAGCCGCAGACACCGTCGATGAAATGGTCATGGCCCGCCGCGAATCGAAGCGCGAGGTTCAAGACCTGCTGCTGGAATCGATGAAGCAGAAAGGAATCGCGAAATGAGCGACATGGCCGGCTTCGCGCTGGAGCACGTGATGGACGCAGAGTACGATCGCTTCGAGTACCGCATGGGGCGTATGTCTGATGCACGGGCGTATGAACTCGGCGTCATCGACGAGCGGGGGGGATACAACCACCCGCCGATGTTCTCGCCCACAACGTTAAACACAAGCAGGACGTGCAAGCACTGCGGGAAATCCGGCTTGCGTTGGGCAAACCAAGGCTCGGGTTGGCGACTGCAAGAGCGCGACGGCGCGCTGCACCAATGCGAACAGTATGCCCGCTGTCGCGTAGCGACGGCGAGCGACTTTTGACGAAAGGAATCACGAAGTGACCTACCAAGCGACAAAGTTCGACCGCGAGTACCAAGGGGACGAAGACAGCGCCGAGTTCATGATGGGTGCGCCGCACTTCGACATCCCGTACCCGCCGGCGCCACGCACGGACGAGGACACCATGCGCCAGATGCGCGACGCACTGCAGAAGGCGTGGCTGGTGCTCGACGCGCTGCGGACCTACCGCGACGACGCCGAACTGTTGGCGCTCCTGCATAGCCAGCAGATGACCGAAGCGCGGCAGGCCGTCCGCCAGGCGAACGCCTTGACCGTGGGGGCGTCGAGATGACTGACGCGCAGCACACCCCCGGCCCGTGGCGGTGGGAAGTTCGCCCGAAGGACAAGGTTGTCGAGTTGGTTGGCGGCGGGAAGCGCAGATACGACCTTACGGTGCTCCAGCCAACGCGATGGGGGGTGAACGGGGCAACTGTCTTGTTGCAGGAGACAGACAAGAGCGCGCCTAACATCATCTACAAGCTGCTGGTCGAGCGCCCTGAATGGTGCCAGCCGCTGCCAGGTCGGAAGCATCACGTGCACTGGATTCAAACCGTCAACCACCCGGATTTGCTCCTGATTCAGGCCGCACCGGACATGCTGCAGGCTCTGCGCCGTTCGGCGCTGGTGCTCGCTGCGGTCTGCGAGAAGCACCCGGAAATCGGAGCGGATGAAGTCTACAAGGAAGTCAACCGCGCGATTGAAGACGCAATCTTTGGAAAGAATGAACCATGACAAACGACGAAATTCGCCAGCTTTTGGAGGACAACCCGGCAAAGCCGTACTGGCGCAGGATCGTATGGGTTGATCGAAGTCTGCGCCGCATCAACCTCGTTTTGTGGGACTGCAGCGTATGCGAGATTCAGCTTACGAGGCGCATCGCGCTGCTTTCCCCGAATCACCGCAAATGGTGGCAGCCGCCTATTTGCGGTGCGGTTTTTACATATTGACAAAGGGCACCAATGAGGACGGCACTTGAAGCACTCATGCTCGTCGTTGCTGTAATGGCTCCAGTAGCAATCATGGGTTTTGCAGCATGGCTAATATACGAACAGCGAGACGGGTGGGGCTGGTATCTGTGCGTCGCATTCTTGCTCGTTGGCTCCATGAAGATTAGTTTTCAAGGATTCAAATGATTATGCCAATAACCACAGCATCCGAATACCTCCGCCGTGCCGCCGAAATCATGGACGAGCGCGGCAAACAGTACGACAACCCGAAAGGCGAGCGCAGCATGGGCCGCTGCGTGGCAGCGTTCAACGCACTGACGGGGCGAGACCTGGCAGAAGCGGATGGGTGGCTACTGCTGCAACTCCTCAAGGATGCTCGGCAGTGGTCCGGGTCTGGCTTCCACAAAGACAGCGCAGAGGACTGCATCGCCTACGCCGCGTTGAAGGCGGAAGCGTTGGGGCGGGGCAGCAAATGACTTCCGTCTCCCTGTTCCTCTCGACCTTCGCGCTGGTCTTCTTCCTCGGCCTGCAATCCCTTGTGGTCAACGCCGGCCACCGCTGGTTAGCATTCGCCAACAGCTTCGCCATCGGGACGGCGAACCTCGTGCTGTTCAAGCTGGCACCGGACGCCGCTGGGCTCGATATCGCCGCTTACCTCAGCAGCGGGCCTTGCGGGATTTTCGCGGCGATGGAAGTGTTCCGGCGGTGGCGGACGAAGGCATGACCGCCCTCTTCGAACTGCACCTGCCATCCGAGACGCTGGCCGCCGACGAACTGTCGGAAATCACCGGCGCAAAGACGCACGACGGGCAGCGCACGTGGCTCGACGCGAACCGCTGGAAGTACCACACAAACCGCGCAGGAAGGCCGATCGTTGGCCGGATGTATGCTCGGCTCAAGCTGGCAGGGATCGAGGCGTCAGCGCTCACGCCGCAAGCATGGGCGCCGGATTTCTCGGGGATCGGATAGCAAACCAACAACCAGAAAAGGAAGGCGATGATGTGTGAAGCATGCGAAAACGAAGGTCCGAACTTGCGGGAGATTTGGGCCGCAGCTGACAAAAAGGCAAAGGACTGGCGCGAAGCCGGAGAAGAAAATCTTCTGCGACAGATGGTTGACGCACGCGAAGGATTGAAGTCTCTCGGATGGCGCGATGGGCAGTACGCTCCGAAGGACGGTACGCGGTTCCTCTCGATCGAGGCCGGAAGCGCCGGCGTTTTTCCGTGCTACTGGATGCCCAACAAACACATGGCGGAAGGCGGCGGATTCTGGAGCGAGGCGCATGGCGATCTGTGGCCGGCGAAGCCAACGCTGTGGAAACCGATGCCTGCTAACGTTTGAACTAGCCAACAACCACAACGAAAGGAACAAAGCGTGACCATTTGCATTTATCACGGAAACTGCGCAGACGGCTTCGGCGCGGCATGGGTTGTCCGCAAGGCGATCGGAGACATTGAGTTCTTCCCAGGCAAATACCAAGAGCCGCCGCCAGACGTAACGGGCAAGGACGTAGTGATGGTGGATTTCAGCTACAAGCGACCGGCTTTGTTGGATATGGCCGCGAAGGCGAATAGCATCCTGATCCTTGACCACCACAAGACGAGCGCCGAAGACTTGGTTGATCTGCCGGCGAACGTGACGGCGAAGTTCGACATGAGCCGTAGCGGCGCGATGCTGACGTGGGACCACTTCTTCCCCGGAGAGGTTCCGCCGCCTCTCTTGCTGCACATTGAGGACCGCGACCTGTGGCGCTTCGCGCTCCAGAACACGCGCCAGATTCAGGCGAACGTCTTTTCCTTCCCGTATGACTTCCAGGTGTGGGACACACTCATGGCGGCGGCGCCGGCAGCACTGGCGGCCGATGGCGAAGCCATCGAGCGCAAACACTTCAAGGACATTCGGGAACTACTTGGAGTGACGACGCGGGAAATGGTTATCGGTGGGCACCGCGTGCCGGTGGCGAACCTGCCGTACACGTTGGTCAGCGATGCCGCGCATGAACTGGCCAAAGGGCGACCGTTCGCTGGTTGCTATTGGGACACGCCTGACGGTCGGGTTTTCGGACTGCGCTCTACCGACGACGGTGTCGACGTGTCGGCAGTGGCGAAGCAGTATGGCGGCGGCGGACATCGCAACGCCTCCGGGTTTAGCGTCAGTTTCGCAGAGGCGCAGGCGTTCGAGATTCAGCCAGGCGCCTGACAGATCGGATAAAGTGCACCGCATGAACCGCCCGAAGACGACCGCCCGCGACCTGCCGCCCAGGATGCTGCGCCGCGTGCGGACGCTGGCCAGCGGCAAGAAGTGGGTGTCGTACTACTACAACGGGCGGGACGAGGCCGGGCGGCGCAAGGAAATCCCTCTCGGCGGCGATCTGAACGAGGCGAAACGGAAGTGGGCCGAGTTGGAGTGCCAGCCCGCTCCGGTCGAGACGGGCATCATGCGCGTCGTCTTCGACCGCTACGCGCGCGAAGTCATCCCCGGCAAGGCGCCGAAGACGCAGAAGGGGAACCTCGAGGAGCTGGCCATGCTGCGCCGCGTGTTCGACAGCGCGCCAATCGACGCCATCACCCCGCAGCACATTGCGCAGTACCGGGACCGGCGTGGCGCTGCGGCGCCAGTCCGAGCGAACCGGGAAATCTCGCTGCTGTCGCACATCTGGAACATGGCCCGCGAATGGGGCTACACGGCGAAGGAAAACCCGGTCAAGGGTGTCAGGAAGAACCGGGAGAAGCCGCGCGACTACTACGCCGACGACGCGGTGTGGTCGGCTGTCTATGCCGCTGCGTGCGTCGAACTGCAGGACGCGATGGACCTGAACTACCTGACCGGGCAGCGCCCGGCGGACGTGCTCAAGATGCGGTTTGCCGACATCAAGGACGGCGCGCTCGAGGTCCAGCAGGGCAAAACGACCAAGCGGTTGCGCATCGTGCTGGAGAGCGACGGGCAGCGCACAGGGTTGGGCCGGCTGATCGACCGGGTTCGTGGGCGAGCGGTGTCGAGCCTGTTCATCGTGGCGACGCCGGCCGGTCGGCCCCTGTCGCGATGGACGCTGCGCACGAGGTTCGACGCTGCCAGGCGCGCGGCGGCGGAGCAAGCCGGCGGCGACGCCCTGGCAGAGCGCATCCGGCGGTTTCAGTTCCGGGACATCCGGCCCAAGGCCGCGTCGGAGCTTCCGGTCGAGCACGCGAGCCGGCTGTTGGGGCACTCCGAGAAGGAAATCACCGAGCGCGTCTACAGGCGACTCGGTGAAGTGGTGAAGCCGACGAAATGAGCGCCAACGTCTTCGCGTTCCCGCCTACCGATACGATGACGCCTGAACAGGCGCTGCAGTCCGCGCTGCGACTTGCCGAGCACGGAGGTCTGCAAGACTGCCTCGTCGTCGGATACGACAGCGACGGCGATCTGTTCGTCAGATCTTCCCGGATGGACCGGAAGCTAGCACTGTGGCTTGCCGAACAGCTACGGCTGTACGCCCTCGCATGACGCGGAACGATGGCATGTGGCGGAAGGTGAGGGGGTCGAACCCTCAAGGGCTTATCCAGCCTCGACGCTTTTCAAGAGCGCTGCAGTCGCCAATCTGCTTGACCTTCCGTGCTGCTAGTTGCGGAAAACCGTTTCCGCAACCTCCCGCAATTTGCTGCAAGTGACGCAAAAACATCAACGCAATCAAGTAGATGCAAAAACCATGCGCCGGTTTTCAAGTCCTGCGAGAAAGCGCGGGGAATCAAGGCAGACCGTGGTTTTCGTTTCCGCAACCTTGCCGAATTTGACCCGCTACAGGCCAGCAACCGCGGTGCACCCCCGCCGAGCTGCGGAAACGATTTTATGCGAACGGGATTGCGCCACCGCACCGAATCGCCCACACCACGCCGGCCAGGACAAGCGCCAGCACCGTAGCTACAGCGGCCCACCGCCGCACGGCCCGCGCCAAGGCGACCTCCCGCCGCAGCCTGTCGAGACAGGCGGCGCAGCGAGCATCCCGGGCGTGCTGCTTGGCTTCTATGGCGCCTATGCGCCGGTCGGTGTCGTCGTCCACATCCGTCTAACCCGATAGCGCGAGCGAGATGTCCCGCCGCAGACCCTCGGCGTAGGCGTCGGGTTGCCCGCCGAGCCGGGCTTCCTGCACGACCGCGGCCAGGTATGAGTCGGCGCGCAGTAGCAGCTTGCGCAGCAGTGCGAGTTCCGCTTGAGCCGCCAGGGCTGTAGTTTCGGCGTCGATCCGGGCGGCGGGTGATTCCGCCAGTCGCGAGCGTGGGCGTGTCATCGTGATCATTGGGGTGCCTTGGCCACGCCATCCCCAAGGTCAGACCGCTCCTGCCAGTTGACGACCCGCTGCGCCGCCCCCCTACGGTCCGGCATTTCCCCGTGTTCGATCGCGCAGCGCGTTTCGACCGCCGTCAGCCGGGCCTCTTGCGAAAGCACGAAGCGATCAAACCGTCTGGCGTGCGTGTCGACCTTGTCTTCGAGCTTCTGCTCCAGCCTGGCTATGGTGCTGCCGAGACCCTGCACCGCATCGACCAGCGCCTGGTGCTGCCGGGCGTTGTCGCGCAGATACCAGCCCACCAGACCAAACAGGCCGGCCAGGATGTATGGGGCCAGTTCGGCCATCAGTGCGTTCATCAGCGCCCTTCTCAGTACGGGAGGATTTCGGCATCGGCCGTGAATCCTGTAATCCGGGCGATGCTGGTAACGTCGTTTGCGGTGCCCAGCACGTTGAAGCCGATCGTCCCGATGCCCGACGCAACAGGGCTGGTGACATAGCTCGACGTAATGCCCGAGATGGACGGCGTCTTCACTTTCGGCACGCGGTACGGGATGTACGCGACCGTCTTGACGGTGGCGCCATCGTTGTAACCGCCCTGTGCCATGTAGACGGTTTCGGTGTTCTTCTCGAAGTACTGCTGCACCCGCAGCAATTCGTCCCAGTACGATGTCGCACCGAACGGGGTTGCGATGCTCGAGATTTCCATCTTGACGTTCGTGATGTCGAACTGCCCGCTGGTGTTGCCTACGCCGCCGGTGCGGTCGTCGTAGTTGCTCCCGGCGTCAAGCCAGAACCACAGCCCGGTGAAGGACGCTGCACCGTAGGTGTAGCTGCCTGGGGTGTCCGGGACGCGGAAAGTGTGGGTGAAATACTGCCAGTCCGTCGTCAACTCCGCGTTACCGGCGAACGTCTCGAGCGTACCCGTCGCGCTGTCGAAGTCCTGGCGGAGCACGACGGCGATGCGCCGCGGGTTGGTCGCCCGGGCCTTGTAGGAAACCGTCACCGTGCGCCCGATGCACAGCCGCGCGTCGGCGATCTGCTGGCAGAGGATGGAGTAGGAACTGGCCAACCCGCCGGAAAAGGTGTTCACGCGCAGTGCGGTGTAGGCGTCCTCTTCGCTTTCCGTGTAGGTCCGCGAGATGGCTACGTTCGCCGTGCTGCCGCCGCCGCGGTGGAAGTGCCAGCCATCAGCAATGTAGCGGATGTCGCCGGATGTCGGGATGCCCAGCCACTCGTAGCCGTTCTGCTGAACGATGAAGTTGCCGTTGCGGATCAGGTTGTGCCCGGCGGACCCGGCAACCTGCGGCGGCGGTTCCAACATGATGCCGCCCGGCGTGCCGCCGTCGTGCAGGGCCAGGCCCACGCCGGGAACGGCGATCAGTTCCCCGTTGATTCCGATCAGAGCGTCGTTTTCCAGCTCCGAGAGGCGCTTCAGGACAAGGCGTGCAGTCATGCTACAGACTCCCGGAAGATGACACACCAGTTATAAAGGCGGGCGCCGTCGAAGGCGGACACCGCGGTATCGCTGTCGCGCAGGTTGCCGCGCGCACCCAACCCGGCGATCTGGTTCGCAGCCCCGCCGGCCCCGTTGTTGTAGGCGTAGGAAACCAGCGGATTCGCCCCGATGGTCCCCGACAGCGTGATGACGACCTGATTGTTGACGATCTGGACATTGGTGATGGTCCGGCTCGAGTCGTCCTTGTATGCGAAGCCGTAGTTGGTCGCGGCCTCAACGAGCGCCGTGTCGAAGACCAGATCCCCGACACGCCCGGTGAAGGTGATAGTCACCGTGCTCCCGGCGCCGATGATGGCGGTTGGCCGCAGCGGTTCCCACGTCCCGCCAGCTTCGACGACGGCAAACGCCTTGGCGTAGTATTCGCCGAGCACGCGCTGCGCGTTGTTGGTGATGTGCGAGTGGTCGTAGTAGTCAAGCTGGTACTTCGGACAGACCAGATGAATCTTGCTGTTCGACTTGTGCGCCACAAGCTGCTGCAGTTGCGAGGGGAAAGCCACCGATGCTATGCCGCTGGTGTAGCCGTAGCCGGACGCGCTGCCCACCTGGCAGATGAACATGTGGATGTCGTCGGTCTGCCCCGTGATGGCCTTCAGATCGGTTTCAAGGTCGTCCTGCCATTCGGCCAGATCAACGGCATAGCTCGTGTTGTTGTCCAGCCCGTCCTGCTCGCCGTGGATGCACGACACGCCCTTGTAGATCGCCAGCGGCCGGGCGGCGAAGATGCTGGCCGCCTGCGCGAGTACCTGCTCATACACGCCCGACGTGCCGCCCTTCTTCAACGCGTCGTAGTTCTTGCCACCCCATGCCTGCCCGTGGAACAGCGTCTCCCGCGGCGGCACGTCCACGTTGGCCAGCACCCCGCGCATGAAGCTGCTGCCAATTGTCACCCGGCTCTGTTCCGCGAGCGTCGTCAGCCCGGTCCCGAGCACTCCCGTGTTGCGCCCTACCGGCCCCGACGTGAGCATCTGAACCTCGTCCGGGTACGGACTTAGGCCGGTCACGGAATCGCCGCCCACGCCACCCTCTGCGAGCGACTGGCCGGTATGCGCGAAGGCCCAGTACTCCGCCGCCGGCGGGGTGTAGTCCGCCTCCATCCGGTAGATCGGCGTGTAGTTGAAGTCCAGAACCTCGGCGGTGTCGTACCGGTCGATGCGGTCGTAGATGGTGCTCGCCTCGCCGCCCAGGTCGTACCCAACCAGCGCCCCGCCCTTGCCGGCTGCCGTGCTCGCCAGGTCCGCCGCGAGCGCGGACGTGCCCGACGGGTCGGTATTGATGATCGCGTCGCCGTCGGCGTTCCAGCCAAGGACCGCGTAGGGCTCAGGGTAGGGCAGCTCCGCGTCGAAACCCGGCGGGGTTGAGACGGAAAACTTCAGGCTTCGCGCGACGCGCTCCGCGAGCTGCTGCACGAGAATGGTGAGACGGTCGAGCGCGAGGTTGATGACCCGCGGGTAGAACCCGCCCTGGTTGGTCAGCTCGACCGGCTGCAGGTTGGCAACCCGGCTTGTGAGGGTCAGCGAGTGTCCGGACACCAGCGCAGACGGCAACACCACCGACCCGCCCGGCGACGTGTCCTGATCGGGGCCGACCGTCACCGTGTAGTCGGCGCCTTCCTCGAGAACCGTCTCGACGCCAGCCGGCGTGGTGTGGACTACCTGCACGTCCGCGGACGTGAAGACCTTGAACGAGAATGCGAAAGCGGTTGCGCTGTCGTTGCCGGCGTAGGGGCCGGCCTTGCGGACCTCGCTTGAGATGGTCATATCGTAGCCTCCCGGGAGATTGCCGCGAGTATATCCGCCGGGCGCTCCGATACGTGCACCGCCCCGGGTTAGCGGGCTTCCTGAAAGCCGAAGACGATCGCCGCCGGGTTGCCGGTCTTCCCTTCGGCGAGCGCCTGCGCGCCGGCGATGGTGCGGTTCGCCTGCGCCGCCGGCAGGCCGAACAGCCCCCCGGCGACGTTGACGAACGCCTTGCGGAATGCGTCGTCGAACTCGCCTTGCTGCGCCTGTTGCGCCAGCTTGAGCGAGTCCGGGATGAGTCGCACACCCGCCGGGCCTTGGTAGCCGAACGACGGCACACCGGCGACAATCTTCCCGGCATCGCTGAACTCGCGCACGACCACCAGCAGGCCCATAAGGAAGCCGATTTCCTCGGCCACCAGCTTGCGCGCAACCTTGCCCCAGTCGTCGTCGCCCGAGTCGCCGGGTGTGATGGCGTTCTTCAGCGCGAACCCGAGCACCACGGGGGCGACGTACAGCAGCAGGTAGTCGACCGCCAGCTTGGCGCGCTTCTGTGGTGTGGCCGCGGTCATGGTCTGCGACACGCCGACGTTGAGCGCGGTGTTCATGAACGAGTAGAAGACGGTGAACAGGCGCATTAACTGGTTGCCGCGCTCGATCCCCGACAAATCCTTGGTCTGCCCGCCGCCCTGCGCGTCAATCACGGCCTGATCGGCGAGCGCGACGGCCCGGCTGTCATCCTCGCCCGCGGCGATCGCCTTCTCGTAAGCACCCCACCACGTCGGAACGTCGACCATCTGCTGACAGCGCATCATCAGGAAGTAGGCGTAGCGCCCCGCGAACTCGTTGAACGCGCTCTGGTCCTGCACCCGGTTGCGCAGTTCGTTCAGTTCACGAAAGCGCGTCCGGGCGCGGTTTTCCATGAAGCTGGACATCTGGTTGACCTTGCGCGTCAGTTCGACCGGCCCGCCCAGGTATTTCGCGACTCCGCGCCCGATCCACCGCGCCCCCACCCGGACGACGGACTGCGTGAGGCCAAGCGGCTGAATTGCAGCGCTCATCACGTTGAAGCCCAGCCCGGCAACGCTGACACCTTGCCGCAGCCGTCCGAGAAACGCCTCCCCGGCGTTTGCCGCCGGCTTGTCGCCCTCGGCGATGTCCTGCACCCAAGCCTTGAGCTGCTGCTTCACTTCGGGGCCGTAGTGCTCGCGGATGGCGGCGTCGATGGTATGCGAGCGCAGCAGCCGGTTCGCGTCGATCAGCCACTCATGCCAGGACAGATCGTGGATGACATCGTTGACGCCGGAGTAGAGCCCCGCCAGGGTGTAGAGCAACGGCCGGCCGTGGACTTCCTCTACCCGGGCCTTGGTGAAACTGCGACGCGTCGTGGCGGACGTGTACGCGCCCTGCATCTGTCGCTTCGCGCCTTCAGCGTCGGCGTGTTCCTCGGCGCGTTGGCTGGCCGCCGGGTCATACTTGATCGGGTAGTACCCGCCGCGCAGGCTTACCGCCGTGCCGTCGGATGCGGTCACGGTGAAGGCGCGCGGCGCGACCCATTCCGGTTCTTTGCCGTACACGCGCCGCTCCTTGGCGGCGATCTGCGGGCGGTAGCTCCCGAAGTGATCCCAAATCGCTTGAACCGCCTGCCACTCCGCCGAGGAGAGCGACTGCAGGACCGGGTCCAGCTGCGCCCGGGTCCAGTTTTCGCCGCCGAGCAAGCGCTGCAGGTTGCTTTCGTTCCCCGTGTTGAGCGCGATGGCCAGCCGGGCCATGCGGTTAAGACTACGCCCGATGGTCGGAAAGTGAATTCCGTTGCCCCCCATCGGCCCGAGCGCGAAGACCGGCGCCAGGATCTCCGAGAGCTTGGTCGTGGCCTCGGCGCGCATGGTCGTCTCCCGGTCGCCGCGCTCGTTCGCGCCGCGGACGAAGTGCTCCCACACTGCGCCGCCGTCCTTTCCGCCGTCCATGATGCGCGCCCACGTCGCCGCCTTGATGTGCAAGCTCCAGAACCGGCGGACGCGCTCCAGCGCGCTCCCGGTCGTCGTCGTGGCCGTGCGCGTGTCCGCCTGCCGGCCGCGCGCGTTCGCCCTGATGCTGCCCGCGATTTCGTCGCGGATGGCCTCGTAGGTGCGCTTGTCGCGCGCCGTCAACAGCCGGTGTTTCAGCCGGCCAAGGTGCTCGATCTGCTTCACCGCATCGACAAGCCCGCGGAATTCCTCGACGGTCAGGTTCTTGTACGACGTGCGGAACGCCTCGTTCGCAAGCTCCGGCGAGATGTCCGGTTCGAGGCCCATATCGTTCTGCGCCTTGATCCACTCCGCGAGCGCAGCGCGCTTGTCGACGGCCTTGTTGCTCTGCGACTTGCGCAAGTCGAACCGCTCGAGCATGCGCTCGATTTGGTCGGAGTACTCCGCGTCGATGGCGTTGCTGCGCGTGTCGAACTTGCGCAGGTAGCGCAGCCCGCGGTCGATTTCCGCCAGGGCGTTGAGCGCGGCGCGCGCCGCCGCGTTGTGAATCACTTGGTTGCGCTTCTCGACGGCCGCGGTGGCAATGTCGCCGCTGGCCGAAGCCTTCGCCGCTGCGCGCGCCGCCCGGGCTTCCGCGTTGGTGTACTGCCCGGCGTGAACGTTACGCACCTTCAGCCGGGCGATGACCGCGCGGGCATACTCCCTGGCCGCACTGGCGAGCACACGTGGCCTTCCCGTGGCCTTCGCCAAGGCGTTGGCCTCGGTGGCAATGAAACGCGCCCTGACGTCGTTGTGGATGGCTTCGTCGGCCGCCCTGTCGATCGCCTCGGGGCTCGAGAGGTCGCCGAAGCGCTCGAGCATCAGGGCGTCCGTGCGCGCGTCGATTTCCTGCCGCGGCGGGGTCGCCTCGGCCAGCGCGCGGACCAGTTCATCGCCCGACGTGAAGTCGCCGATGATGTCGGCGGCAACGTCCGGGTGCAGGCCGTTGGTGGCCGTCATCCGGCGCGCCTTGACCGCCGCGACGACCTCATCCGGCAGGCCCATTGCTTCGACCTCGGCGATGGCGAGGCGGGCCGCGCCGAGCGCTTGCGGGTTGGCGAGTTGGTCGCCCGGGCGCACGGCCTGCTGGCTGCCGTAGTCGTAAGCGTTCGAGTAGGCGGGGCTGCCGGCCAGTTCCGACTTGAAGCGTTCCTCGAAGTCGCGCAGATCAGCCTTGCCGTTGGTGTCCAGATCGAGATAGCCGTACTGCGCCAGCGCCTCGGCCATGCCGTCGAGCGACAACCCGCCGTCCTGACGCCACACAGGTTTCCCGAACACGCCCGACTGCGGCTTGTCGGCTGGGTCGATGCCCCACGTACCAAGCGCTTCCGCCTTGTTGATGCCGCCCAGCTTGGCGACGGCGACGAACAGCGAGTCGATTGTTTCGTCGAGCACATCCGGCGAGGACTTCGGCGGCTCCGGGTTCTTGATCCGATCGTCCGCCGTGAGCTTGCCCGTCAGGAACTGCCAAGCGCGATAGACCGGCTGGCGCATGACCTCGCGGCGGACTTCCATTTCCACCTCGGCGCGCTTCTCCCGCGCCTCTTTCTGCAGACGCTTGACGGCACGCCCGCGGGCGTTGCGTGACCACGCCATATCCCGCATGCCGCGCGCCTGCAGGTCGTCGATAGCCTGCGCCGTGGCGGCGGTTCCGAGCGCTTGGTACTCGGCGAATTCCTCGGGCGTCATCCCGGCCTGCTGCGCGGACGCGAACAAGGCCATCATGCCCCGGCCCTGCTCCGCGAGGGTGATTTGCTCGCCGGTGGCCAGCATCCGGTCGAACGTGCCGCGCACCTCGTCCGTCAGCTTGACGTTGAGGTTCTTCAGTTCGCGATACACGCGCAGCAACCACGCGCGGAACCGTTGGAACAGCCCGTGCAGTTCGATACTCGGGGCCTTGCCCTCGAACAGATACGCCTCGAAGCCGCGCGCGAACTTCTCGTGGTGCGCGCGCTTCGCCTCAAAGTCCAGGTTGTACCAGGTAGCAAGGTCCGGCACGCCGAACCACTGCAGCAGCGCGTCGGTGTCGGCGAGAAGTTGCCGCTCGCCGGGTTTCAGCGTGTCCGCCCCGAGCGCTTCCGCATCCTTGCGCAGTTTCGCGGCGAGGTCGAACTGGACCTCCAAGAAGAAATGCCCCGATTCGTGCAAAAATGAACTTAAATCTGCGCCTTTCAGCAGCGTTACCGTCAGCGTGTCCGGGTTGAACCGCCCGCGAGGGGCGTCGCCGGATTGGTTCAGTTCGCGCGCCGCCGTGTCAGCCTCTCGCAGCGCGTCCAACTTCTCGCCGTTGCGCTCCAGCAGCGCGATGCGGTCGAGGACGTTCTGGTCCCAAACGACGTAGTTGTAGGTTCCTTCGCCCTTGTTGCGGCTGCTGCCGTCGAGATAGCGCAGCCCTGGAATGCCTGCCTTTGCCAGAGCCATTGACGTTTCTTTGGCCCTGTCTTGCGCCGCCATCGCCCATCCGCTTGGGAGGGTTCCGCCTTCCGCCAAGCGGCGATAAAACGATGCTCCAGAGTCGTTTGCAACCAGCCAATCCTGAATAAGCCCATTTGACGTTAGGGCCTCGCGAACGGCCGCCGACTGCTCACTCAGCGGCTTGTCCCAATCCAGCAGCTTCGGCATCACGTCGTCTGGGATGTCGAGTTTGTAGAGTGACGACGGCCTGTTGAACACGGCCACCTTAACGACATTCTTCGCTTGCTCAATGTCGGAAGCATGTCTGTCCATTCCGGGCATCTGTTTTGTTTCATCAAGCCATGCAATAGCTTGCGAAATGTCCCCGTTATTGTCAGCCAATGCATTTCTCGCGAAGACGTGCGGCCTATATGACATATCAAACGGATGGCCATCGAGCGTAATTGCCGAAACCTTCCTTTTGTCACCAACTCCCATGTACGACTCGGCCACCCCCTGTGCTTCCGCCGAGTACCACCCCCACCCATAAGCCTGCGCGCCTTCTCCCGTCCCCATCTTGTCCAGCCGTGGCCGGCCGTGCGGGAACCCCGGCTCGGGCGGCCACACGTGCGGCGTGCCGTGCCACGCGATCTGATCAAACCCCGCCCCGTCGACGCGCTCCGCGCTGACGGCCAGCGGGTAGCGCTGGAAAAGTTCCTCGGGTGTCACGCCGACCTTCGCCGCCGTCACCGCGTAGAAGCTGCCGACCATCGTTGCGTAGGCGTCGTTGACTTCGGGGCGAAAGCGCTTCACCGCGTCGAGCCGCACTTTGACCTCGGCCTTCACCGCGTCCGCCGACGCCTTGAACGTGGCGTCGCCTTCCTTCTCCGCCAGCGTGCGGTCGACCTCTGCCTCGAACTCCGCCGCCATGCCGCTTTGCATGTACTCCTGCGCTTCGGCGCGGCTGAAGCCCTCGGGGTCGATCTTGAGGTGGTCCAGCAGCCCGGCCGAGAACTCGGTGGGGGCAATCCGCGCGGTGTATTCCTCGATCGGAATGGCGATCGTTCCGCCCGTCTCGAGCGCCGTCTGCAGTTGCTCCGCAACGGCCGGCGACAGTTCCGCGATTTGCTCCGCGACGCCGGACTGCATCAGCGCGCGGGCGTCGACGAATACCTGCCCGACCGGGCCGTCCTCGGTCGCCTCTGCAACCCATTGCTCGAACGTTTCCGGGTCGCGCGCCAGCACCTTGTCCGCCGCCGCGAGCCGGTTCAAGTTGCCGATCAGTTCCGCCGCCTGCTGCTGGCCCACTTCCGCGCGTGCGCCGCGCGTACGAATGTGCAGCCCCGCCTCGACGATCGACCGAACAATGCCGCCCACCGTCGCGCCGACCCCGCCTTCCTCGACAGACTGGCCGATGTCGATCGGCGCGTCGGGGTTGGTCAGGACAACGCGCAGCGTGTCCTGCAGAACATTCTCCGTGAATTCCTGCCCGCCCTCGGCGGCAGCCGCAACGCCGATGCGCGCAAGGCTCGCCCCGATCCGGTTCTTGATCGGCACGGCCAGCGGCCCCAGCAGACGGTCGAGCGCCCACTTCTCGGTTATCCCGGTGATCGCCGCACCGCCCAGTACCGCCAAGTCCTGCCGGCCCCGCGGGGCGCCGTCCGGGGCAATTTTCTCCGCCATCGCGTCGGCGCCCTGCGCATAGAGCCCGGCGCCGCGCGCAAACGGCAGCATGGCGACTTGTCCGAGCACTTGGCCGAGCCCCGCTGCAACCTGATCGCCGAACGTCTGGCTGGCCGCCGGGGCCATCATGTCGTCGCGAGCGGTGCGCTTGACCGCCCCGCCTACCGTGCGCCAGTCCTCGCCGATCAAAGGGCCGACGATGGACTCGTTCGTTGCCTGGCCGCGCGCCATCGGGCGAGGGAGGATGAGATTCGCGAGGCCGCCCAGGGTGTTGCGCTGCGCGATGTCGAGAAGCTGGCCGGTGCCGCCAAGCGCCATGCCGACCGCCTCGACCGCACCGCCGCCGAACTGCCGCAGCTTGCGCTCGAGTTCGCCCATGTTGTCGACGTTGTCGTGCGCCAGCCGTGCGCGGTCATAGTCGGCCAGCAGCCTCGCGGTAGCTGGCGCAGTCTTGGCCAGGGTGTCGAAGTCGATGGTGCCGAGCGCATCCTGCCGCGCTACGTCCTTCAGCAAGGCGAGCGCGGTGTCGACCGGTACGCCGGTGCGCCTGGCAACACGCCGGGCTTCGGCGTAGGCATCCGGGTTGGTATCGACGGCCGCGTCGAAGCCGACGCGCGCCGCCTGCGCGGGCTCCGGGGCGAGGGCAGCCGCGACGGCGGCGTCGTATTCGGTGTCGCTCATCGGCGGACTTTCATGTTCCAGTAGGCCAGCAGGATTTGCGCGTCGGTCGGGTCTTCGACGCCCTGCCGCTTGTACGAGGCGATGATCTTCTCCCGGGTTTCGCCGTTGAGGTCGCTGGCTTTCAGTGACAGCATCGGGCGGCCCCAAGAGGACAGCACGTTGCGGAACTGCGTGCTCTTGGCGAACAGCGCGTCAAGGTGCGCTGACACTTCGGCGTCGCTGAACTTCTTGCCCGCTTCAGCCTGCGCCGCGGCGAAGTACTGGTCAACGAACTGCCGGATGGCCCCGACTCGCGCGGCATCGCTGCCCCCGTCGTCCTTCGGCGAAGGGTCAATCTCGAGCATGCGCAGCCGGCTGTCGAGCGTTTGCTTGATGGCGTGCGAGTTCAAGTCGCCCGGCCCGCTGCTGCCCTGCGCCCGGCCTTGCAGCTTGGCGCGCTCGTTGGCAAAGTGTTTGAAGTCGGCTTCCGACAGTTCGCCGCGCAGCGCGTAGAACTGGTCGTCCGTCATCTTCGCGAGCCCTTCGGGGTTGGCGGCAAGCTTGGCGTACCGCCAAAGGCTCGTCCGATCCTCCCCCTTGGCGATCTTCTGCGCGAAGCCGATCAGGTTGTCGACCTCCTTCGGCGGCACTGCCGCGCGAACAGAGGGCGGCAGCTCAGACCACCGTCCGCCGTTTTCGATGATGCTGCGCATGGCCGCCGCGGTCGCTTCTTCTTCGCGTTGTTTGATGGCCTTGGTTTGCTCCTCGAAGCGCCGTGTGGCTTCCGCCCGGGCCAGTTTGAGGCGCTCCGGGTTGGCCGCGAGCGCCGGGTCGGCGCGCAGCGCGTCGTCGAGATCCGCGAGGGTTGGCCGCGGCAGCTGTCCCTCGCCGGCAGCGTAGGCGCGCATGTTCTTCGCGACGTAGGCGCGCGTCTCCGCCGGCATGAAATCCAGCCACGTGCGGGGCAGCACGCCGGGGTCGGTCTTCGCCAACATGGCGTTCTTCTCCGCGCGCTTCTCCGCCTCGGCGAGCCGGCCGGGGCCGGCGTTGTAGGCCGCATACGCTTTCGCCAGGTCGCCGCCGTTGGTCTGTAGCTGCTTCTGGAAGTAGGCCAGCCCGAGCGCCCGGTTGTAGTTCGCATCGTTGCGGTAGCGGTGCTCATCCCACGGCAGCCCGGCAAGCTTGGCCGCTTCCGGGCCGGTGCCGGGCATTACTTGCGCAATACCCACGGCCCCCTTCGGCGATGTCAGCGGCTTGCCGTCCGCGCCGAACTGCCGGTTCCCTGACTCGGTGCCAAGCGCGATGTTGAACGCGCGCTCCGCCTCTCCCACTTGGATGCGCGGTTGCATGCGGTCGAGCACTTCGCCGGCTTTCTTGGTCGCGACGAACTGGTCGACTTCCTTGTCAATCCGCCGGCGTGCCGCGGTGATGTCGTCCGCGTCCATTTCGCTCGCGTGGTCGCGCAGGTACGCGTCGGCGCGCATCGGTTCGCCGCTATCAAGCGCAGCCATCAGGGCGACCGAATGCGCGCTGCTGGTCATCTTGCGCACGTGCGCCTCCTGCCACTCGGCGGATTTGCCGAGAATCTGCGCCTGCCGGTACGTTTGCGCGCGTATGCGATTGACGGCAGAGGCCACCGCCGCGGGGTCGCGCCAGCTCAGCCCGATTTCGCGCAGCGCCGTGTTTTGGATGCCCTCTGCGACGGACAGCCCGTGCTCCCGGTACTCTTGCGCCGCGTGGCGCATCGCCCCGGCGCGAAGCGACGTTTGGATGTCGTTCGCGTGCCGCATGAACGCCTCTCGTTGCGCGTCGTTGCCTAGTTTCGAGGCGATGTCCGAAATTTGCTGCTGCAGCGTGTCACCGTACTCGTCAGCAAGCGACTTGCTGTCAGGACGTTCCACCGCCGCGAGGCCCTTGAGACTCTGGAAACCCACGTCCTTGTCGTAGGTCAGCCGCAGCGCGGCTTCCTTCACCCGGTTCAACGCGTCGTCGACGCGTAGCTGGTTCGCCTGCTGTTGCATGTCGAGGGCAATCTGTCCCACGGCCTGCCCCGTGGAGGCCATCGCACGCCCGGTCTGCTGCGCCTGCAGCCCGGCCACGTCGGGGGCGTCAGGTGTGACGACGCGAACCTGCGGCATTGCCGCGGGCGTCGCCTGAAAGCTATCGTAAGTGGGGACGCGGGCCATGTGCTATCCGTAGTCTGCCGGGTTGTCGAAGCTCGAGTCCCAGCCCGCCGGCTTGTCGCTGCCGGCGGCGCCGGACTTACTGAGCGCGTACCAGGAACTCGCCACGCTGCCGGCGCTGCCCAGCAGCGAAGTGAAGGCTGCCTGCCCCGGGTTGATTCCCCTGGCGGTGCTGCGCTTGGCCATCGCCTCGTTCTGGTAATTCATCGCCTGCGTGCGGTAGCCCCAGGCTGTTCGCATCGCGTTGAGGGTCAGCGTGTCGACGTCGATGTCCTTCATGATGTCCGTCGATGCCTGAATCTCCGCCGCGCTGCCGGTCGAGAGGTCGATACCGTTGGCCGCCATCGCTGCCCGCTGGCTGCTCTTGAGCTGCCCCGCCCGGTGCGTGAGCGCGCCAACCTGCCGCTGGCCCTGCTGCAGCGCCGATTGAGCGCCAAGCTCCGCGATGCGCGCGTTGATGTCGGCGACTGCCGCCTGGCTCTTGAGCGCGGTACGCTGCGCCGACGCGCTGCTGCGGGCGCCAATGGCCGAAGTTGCCGCCCCGCCAATTTGCGTGATCAGGCTGGCGGTAGCCAGTTGCGTCGAACTGAAACCCATCGCTGCGGCTCCATGTGAGGATGGCGCACCCTACCCCCGGGGGTGCGCCCTACGTGCACCGCACTGCGGGGCCGGCGTCAGCCGCCGATCGACAACTCGGCGGACACGGACACGACGGTAAGCGGCAGCGGGTCCGCCTGGCGCACGAAAACCTGCCCGCTGGCACCCCACGTCGGCGTGAGCGTGATTTCGATTTCGTCGCTCTTGAGAGCCGGCGGGGAGCCGTAGCTTTCCGTCGTGCGCTGCTTCGCTTCGGTCAGGCTGTCCGCGTCCGGGCCGATGAAGATTCCCGACGACCGATGGACGCGCAACCAGACCTTGTTGACGTTCTTGGCACGCCCCTGCCCGATGCTGCCATCGCGCAGCGCCATCGCCGCCGGCAGCGTCTCGATGTCGGCGACGATCGGCAGCCCAATTTGTACGGTGCTGGCTTCGACCTCGAGCGTGATGGCCCCGCCCGTCACCGTTCGCTGCGGATGCACCGCCCCGTCGGCGAGGACGCTGACGGTCTTCCCTTCCAGGTGATCAAGCCCGCTGATTTCGTCCGCCGGTGCACCCGAGTATGTCGCCCCGCAATCAATGAAGAAGGCGTCCTCCTGCGCGGCGAATTGCCGCGAGGCCAAACGCTCGACGTAGCGCACAGTGCTCCCGTCGATGGTGCGGCGGATGACGCAATACAGCACGTCCTCGTTGCCCTCGGCGACGACCGCGCACGACTCGAAGGCGCCGTCCGTGTCGTGCCAGTGCCACGCGCCGATCTGCTGTTCCGGGACGTAGGTCAGCCCCAGCAGGTTGCCCGAAGACGAGACAAACCAGACGATCGGCTGCGGCGCCTTGCCGTAGGCCATGTCCACAATGTCGTAGGTGTCGAACAGATGCGGCGCCCGCAGGGACAGGTCGCCGGTGATGAACCCGGACGCCTGCCAGTTGTAGGCCAGTTCGCGCACGTGACCCCCGCGGGCGGCACCGTACAGGAGCGTGTTGTTGATGATGGCCGGCTGCACGTTGGATGCGCCGACGTAGGATTGCGGGCGAACGCTGATCGTACTGGGGGTGATGGTGTCCGAGTTGGCCGACGTGACGCGCCACTCCGCCGACGACGTGAGTAGAAGGAGTTGCGTCAGTGGGACAATGTGGCGGATGGTGTTCGCCTCGCGCGCGGCCACCCTGAACGCAATCCGGTCGTCGTCGCGCACGGGCAGGGAATAGCTCATGTTTGACTCGGTGCCGGACTTCGTCATCCAGATGTTTTGCGGCTTGTTCGTCGTGCCGGCGAAGCACCGCCGCTGCTCGTAGTACGAGACGGCGCCCGGGTACTCCCCGCTGCCACTGAACACGGAGTCATAGATCGGGGGCGTCTGCGACAGGTCGGGGGTGATGTTGTCGTCGACGATCGACAGCCCCGCGGTCTGGCCGATGTAGCCGTACAGGCCGCCCTGCAGCTTGTAGACGTTGTACCGGGATGCGCCCGTCACCGCCGACCATGAAATCGTGATGGTGGCCCCCGTCTCGTACAGGTTGCCGCCCGCGCTCGAGGCCGTCGAAGCGGCCGATTCGCCGATGCCGTCGGCGTCGATCGCCGTGACCACGTAGTAGTACGTGTACTTGACCGCCGTGTGTCCGGCGGCAACGAGCGTCGGCGCACCCGGCGCGGAAATCGGCGCGGAGAAAGAAAGCGTCGAAAGCTGCCAGTTCGTCGCCCCCAGCCGGCGCAGTTCGCGCGGCGCGTAGTTGGGGTGCACCAGCGTCAGCACGTCGGCCGACTGTACGTAATGGATGTCGAACAGGTCGGCTTCGGCGTAGGGGTTCGCAATTTCGTAGGGGCTGCCGGCGCTCAACAGCGTGCCGCCCTGCGTGTGGAACCGGAAGTGGCCCGCCCCCAGTTCGATCACCATCGTCTGCGTCGTAGAGTAGGTAAAGGGAATCAACCGGGTCTTCTTGGTCGAGTCCTTGACCTCGCGGACGAACGCGAACCCCGGGCGATTCTCCGCCGGACCTTGCGGCTTCACGATGAAATTGCGGCACTTCGCGAGGCCCGACTGGTACTTCGCGTCGTCGCTGCGGCCGAACATTTCCGGCGAGACTTCGCCGCCGGCAAAGGATCGCTGCAGGGTGCGGACGTTGGCCATGTCAGCGGTTTGCGATCCAGGACGGGATTTTCTCCGGCCTGATCTTGCGTTGGTTGGCGTCCGACACCTGCGCCTGGCGCAGTGCGACAAGCGCGTTCTGCATGCACGACCGGGCGGCGGCGGCGCCGGTGTCCCCCTTGATCAGCGGCCCCGCCATGTAGGAGGCCAGCATCCAGCCCATTGCGTCGATGAACATCGGCGAGAAGGCCGTCGTGTCGGTCACGCGGGCCACGTAGCGCAGGCTGGCGTCCTCGAGGTTGGTGAGAATCACTGGGTCGCCGTCGGCGGTCGTCTCCGCCTCGAACTCCTCGGTGTCCGTGCCAATGGCCGCAGACGCCGGCAGGACGGACAACAGCTTGAGCGCATCCGCGGGTTCAGCGTAGGCGTAGTCCCAGTTCCATGTGTCGACGATCAGTTGCGCGAGCCTTACCCGGCGCGTCGCGAACTTCCACGGGTGCGCCTCCAGCAAGGTGTCCCGCGCGATCGGGTAGAAGCGCGCGCAGTGCTCCGCCTGCGCGGACCCTTCCGGCGGGTCGATGCTGGTGACGGTGGCGCTATCGCCCAGCCGGGCCAGCGCGAGGTTACAGATATCGACGGCAGAGGCCATTCGCAGGGCTCCAGAAAAACGGGGGCACATGGCCCCCGCGTGCTACCGACCACTTCGCTGCGGGTCAGACCAGATCGGCGAGGGGGCCGCCACGCTGCCGCTGCTTCGGCTTCTCGGCCGGCGGCAGCACGGAGGCGTTGGCGGCATCGACCGGGGCGAACCACGAAGCCTTGCTGCCTTCCGGGGCGTCGAATTCGTCGCCCGGTTGGCGCAGCTTGCCGAGATAGCCCGGTTTGAGGGCGACAACTTTCATCTATCGTCCCCCTCGTCAGGCAATCTTCGAGCTGTCCGGCTTCGGCACGTTGAGCTGGTAGCCTGCAACGATCTGCGCCGAGAACTTGCCGGCCGTCAGCGGGCCGGTGGCGACCGTGTAGTAGGCGCGCAGGTAGCGGCGAAGCCTGATCGGCAGCGGGATGATGTGTTGGTAGCCGGCGACCAGCGTTGCCTTGCCAATGGCCGCGGTGACGGCCACGTCGGCGAAGCTGGAGTTGTCCGCAGAATCCTGCAGCGAGAAGGTGACGGTCGCCGAACCGGAGGCCGTCGCGGCTTCGTCCGTGGTGATGACCAGGTAGAGGTCGGAGGCGCCCAGGTCGGGCGTCGTCTGGCCGGTGTCGATAACATCCGTCGAAGCGGCCGACGACGTGACGGCTTGTTCGTTGGAAACCTGCAGGGCCTTGTCGATGATCATTGGTGTGTCCTTTCAAGAATCGTTGTCAGGGGGCGGTTCTCCCCGCCCCCGTCTATGCTGCCGCTGCAGGTTAGGTGACGCGCGCCTCGGTGAGCAGAAGGGCGTCCGTGCGCCGGCAGGGGATGCCGTCGAACGTGACTACGTGCTTGCCGGCGACGGATTCCATGGTCAGCGTCGCCGACGCGACCTTGTTCGCGATCTGCCGGCGCAGGAAGCTGCGAACCTTCCGCGGCGCGTAGAAGACCGCGCGTCCCATGCCGATGTGGGGGAGCAGCTCGATAGCCTGCGTCATCAAGTCGATCAGATCGGCGCCCGATCCAGCGTTCTTCGTGAGGTCCGACACGTCGATGTTGCAAATGCGCACGACATAGCGCCAGTCGCGCAGCGTGAGGCCGACGTCCCACTTGTAGTGCGTGCGGTAGCCTTGGTACCGGCCGCCTGCAGCATCGGTCAGAGTGTCTTCGCCCAGGTCGCGCGACTGCAAGCCCGCGGGCGAGCCCTTCGGGTAGATGGTGTGGCAGGTATTCGGCCCCCACACGACAAGCCAGACCGAAGCGTTGTCGCTGCCGGTGCCGCCGGCGTCGATGATGTTGATCGCGTTCTCGGCGGACAGGCTGTTGTAACGCGGCGCGAGGCCGGTGAACTTCTCGGGGTCGAGACTGCTATCGCCATAGAACAGCGTGGTGGCAAGCGTCTGGTTCATCCCCTCGATGAAGGCGCGGTCTTCCGACAGCCGCCACGCCGCCGAGTTGCCGTTGAGGTCGGCCAGGGCCTTGTCCACCTCGGCATACGTCTCGAGCATACCCATGCTGTCCTTCACCTGCACGGTGCGGGACTTCTCAGGCTGCACGCCATAGTTGAGCTTCCGCCACGTGCCGGTCGGCAGGCCGGAACGCACGGTGGTCTTGTGCTCGGTGAAGCCGTTGGCCTCGATGAGCGTCATGTCGTCAAGGATCTCGTTCGTCTCAGTGAGCATTTCGACGATGTTGGGGTCGATCTTGCCGTCCGGTCCCAGGCGGGCGGCGATGTCGGCAAGGGTCGGGTTGGTGCTGGTCAGGGTTGCCATAGGTGCTACTCCTTACGGGTTCATGTTGGATGCCGTGTACAGCCGGCGTGCGTCGTTGCGGTTGTCCTGTCCGCCCTGGCCGGTGACGACCTCGTTGTCCTCGCTGGTGGCCTTGCCTACCCGGTAAAACAGCCGGATGACTTCCGGGTGATTGCCCAGGCCGGACTCGTTCAGCAGGGTGCGCAGTTCCGGCGTGGCGAAGGCGTCGAGCGCTTTCTTCGCGATGCCCAGGTTTTCGGCCAGTTGCTCGCCGCCGAACTCCTTGTCGACCTCGGACGAGGCTTTCCACTCGGCGCGGGCGGCTTCGATCCGTTCCACCTGCCGGGACTGCAGAAGCGGCGCCATGCGATCGAGCACGGTTTGTGCCCGGTCCTGCGACAAGTCCAGTTCCTTCGCGACTTCAGTGAAAGCGCCGATGACGGCGTCGTCGAACTGCACGCCTTCAGGAGCTTGGAACTCGTAGCTTTCCGGTGCGCCGGCTGGCTTGGCCTGCGCAGCGTCCGCGGGCGGCGGGTTGCCGGCATCCCCCGCAGCAGTAGCGGGCAGCTCAGCAGTGGTGTCCAATGCAGGCGCGTCGTCGGTGTTGTCAGCCGCCAGCATCGTTTCGTTGCTCATCGTTTCGTTCCTTCAGCATTACCAAATAGCTATCGGGGCACAGCCGCTTGGCCATGCGCTCGAGATATTCCCCTTCAACCTGCATCCCGCTCGAGAAGGCCATCGTCAGCGCGTTCGTGCTGAAGCAGCAGTCCCCGGCCCTCGAGCGCCGGATGATCCTGTCGACAATCCGCCGGCCGCGGCGGGTGTGCATCAACCACGTGAAGTCTGCTTCTTCCGTCTCGCGCTCCAGCTTGTCGCGCAAGTCGACGTCGGCTTTCGCGCGGGCCAGGCTGTGAATGTCGGTCGGGTCGTATCGGCGCATGCGCGCAGGCTATGCGCGAGGGCGGGCGGTACGTGCACCGCGGGGGCGAGGATGGCGGTTTCGGTGGTGGCGGTCATACTTTCACCACGCGCACATTTGCCCATCCGCAGGCGTCGCCGCCGTTGCGGTGTGGCTGGATCAAAATCGCGTTCGTTGCCGCGCCAGTAGGATCAAACATTGGGATAGTAAACGGCACTCGTTTTAGCACCCAAGCGGAGTTAGACACGGACGCGAAATTCAAATCGATGTTGAACTGCGAAGAATCTGGATATCCGCGAATGATGACGCGGGCAGTCGTTGTGCCTGCCCCAAGACTCTTGCACCAGCCCTCAAAAAGAAACGTTTCGCCCGCGCATCCACGATACTCGAGCGTCGCCGGGCGCGCATTCGGGCCGGAACTGCCTCCGGAACTCGGGATCTCCAAATACGGACCATTATCTGGCCCGCCAGTCTGGTAAACGGTGTTGTACGTCGACCCAAGGTTATTCCACATTCCCGGAGTGCCTTGAGACAAACCGGCGAAGCTGCCATCGCCTTTCAGCAGATCAAGCCTGTTGGTTGACTGATCGATAAACGGGAGAGAGGACGGGGTGACAATATCTATCAAGCCGGCGTCCCACTTGGTAACAAGATAATCGAGCCATGCGGTGTAATCCGCGACGGACATATAGCCAACCGTTCCGAGGAGTCCAGCGTGACACATGACGCGCAGCGACAGCTTGAACTTTATACTGTCGTCAATGAGCGTTTTTGCGCTGGCCAGCGAATATGCATCAATCGTGGCGTGCGACCTTCCGTATCGCTGCCCACGCCCGATATCGGCCCATGTTCCGCCAGAATACGACTCGACAAGCGGGTATGTCTGCATTAACAGATGTCCAGACGGTGAGTGCCACTCCTCAAACGAATTGAGGCCGTCATAAGGCTGCGCCGACCCACGCTGCTGTTCGGTGTACACTGGAGTGACGCCGGGTAGCGAAAATCCCTGGACGCGCAGACCCTGCGCCTCGATTTCTTCTTTCGACGTCACCACGTTGCGCACCAGACCGGCATATCCGAGATAGTCGCTGTGGTCGAATCCGTGACTCCATATCTCGCATCCACGAGCCACCATCGACTTGATGTTTGCCCATGTGGTCGTCGCGCTATGCGTCGGCTGCACAGTCGGAAAACCTGAGATCAGCGCATGCGAGTACGGAATCCCTCTTGCCTGCAATAGCGGAACAACCGTGTTGTATAGAGCGTCCTGCCAATCGTCGAACCGCAGCGCGATGACGCCTTTACCCGAGCCAATACCCAGCCTGCCGACTTTTCGCGCGTCGACGTCGTATGCCATCATGCGGTGCTTTGTCAGCAGGTTCACGCTACCCGCGATAACGTCCATGCTCGTTTGCGTGACGATGGCGCGCTCGCCCCCTTGCGCGTCCTTGTGCCCGACGACTTCGCCCGTGTCCCGGTCCTTGATCCATTCGATACTGCCGTCGACAATTATGTCGCCCATGTCTGCCGCTCCTGTCAGGTATAGCCGCTGAATGCGCGCGTGATGTCCGTCAACGCGTTCGGCTTGGTCATATCCACACTGCCCAGCTTCTGCGCCGCGTCGGCGCCTTGCTGGAGCATCGCCGCCTGCTGTTGTGCCGCTGCCGCCTCTGCCCGCTGCTGCCGGATCAGCGCTACCTTGTCGCCCGGCACGATCATTTCCGGGTCGATACCCAGCATGTCGGCGTAAGCGTCCGCCCAGCGGTCGGCGTCGAGCTTGTCGAGGACTTCCGGCTTCATGGCGGCGACCGCACCCACGTTGCCGACGAAGCGATCGACAGAATTCGTCGCAATGGCCCGCTGCGCCTGCGCCAGCATCCCGAAGAACTCGACGTTCATTTCCATGCCCTGCAATTCTTCTGGCGGCGGCGGCACGAGGTTTGCGGCGACCATATGGGAAAACGCGAGTTCGATCAGCGGGTCGAGGATTTCGTTGTGCATGCGCTCGAGCACCGGGCCGAGCATCAGCAGCTTTTCCTCGTGCCGCTCCGCGACCTCGGTAGCGGTCATCTGCGTATTCGCGCCGTTGGCCAGCATCAGGAACAGGTCGGCGTAGAAGCCGGCCTTGATGCGCTCGCGCACGTCCTGAATATCGACCAGCAGGTGCGAGAGGTCGAGCGCGCTCTGGAACGCGGGTTTGATGCCGCCGGACGCGCCGGCGAGGTCCACAAACGAAATCCCGCCGGGCAGCACGTCGATGTCGCGCGCCTTCATTGACGCGGGCACCTGCAGCGCGGGCTTCGTCTGCGAGTCGATGCACTCCGCCTTGCGAAGCTGCTGGTGCTGGAGCTGCTTCAGGTCGCCGAGCACTTCCATGCCCGGCGAGTTGCCGTAGATGTCGCCGCCGGCCACCGCCCAGCGCGGGCAAAGCGCCGGCATGTCCCGGAAGCCAGAGTCGCGCAGAAGCGATACCATGTCGGCCCCCTGCTCGAAGTAGGTCGAGCGCCAGGCCATGTTCTGCCGGTCGCGTTTGGACGGGTCGCGGTCCCGGCGGGGCTCGATCGCGTGCACGACCGTCACCCACTGGTCCAGTGCGCCGCGGTCGTAGAGGCTGCGCACGGTGTGGCTGCACTTCTCCGCACCGAACTCGCGCACGAGCTGGCCTACCGTCTGCTGGAATTCGCGATAAACCGTGTCCGTGCGGCCCCTGGCGTCCGTGGCGATTGCGTATTCGCCGGCGGTCAGTACGTGGTGGTGGATGACCGTGCCGAAATCCGCGAGCACGATGCTACTGGCGGTGCCGAACGCGCCCAATTCCTCATACATCGCATGGAGCGCGCGGTACGTGTTGGATTTTGCAAAGACCATTTGCATGATGCGTGTGACATCGGCCAGCCACGCTTTGACGCCCGCGGACTCGTCAAGCTCCGGGTCGGAGGTCGTCAGCCGAAACCACGGTCGCGCCGGGCTGGTCATCCCGGCCATCATGCCGGCGGCGAGCACGCGCAGCGCGCGTGTGCCGGTCGAGTCGTAGATCGCGCGGTGCCGCTTCTCGCCGCGGTTCCGATCTGTGATCAGGAAGCGGCCCGACCGCGGCAGCAGGTAGTCGGAAATCTCCCGCCAGTGATCCAGCCAGCTCGAGCGCTCGCTCGTCAGCGCGGTCCAGCGCTCGCGCAGCAGCCGGCGGGGGTTGTCGTTGGTGGGAAACATCACATCCCTAGCAGCGTCGTGCGGCCGAGCTGCAGCGCATCGGGCGACACGCCCTGCGGCCCTGTCAACATGGTGCCGGACACCCCGCCACGGCCGGCCTGCGCCGCAGCATCGACCGCTGCGCCGCTGTCGGCGCGCTTCGTGTTGGCCCGGTTGGCGGCTTCGTCCGCTGCCTTTTCCTGCCGCTTGGCGCTTTCCTCGGCCTGAAACGCGGCCTGCCTGGCTGCCTTTTCCTGCGCCTTCTCCTGCTTCTTCGCGGCGTTGTTGCTCATGACGGTGCTGGCCACCGTGGCGACGGCAGCGACTGCGGTTACGACTCCAGACACGGGCGTTACTCCCCAGTGATGGTGATACGGTTCAATGCGCCAGGGTGCCGCGACAGCAGCAGGTCGGCCTCGGCGGTGAATTCGTCTTCGGCCTCGGCCACCGTTTTCGCCTGTGTGGCGAAGACCATGGTGAGCCGCGTATCGGCGTGCGCCAGGAATGCCTGCCGGCGGTGCGCGCTTGCCGCCAGCACATGATGGCCGGTCAGCTCGACCGCCTCGCCGCCGAGGTTGACGGTCGCGTGCCCGTCGAAAATAAGCAGTGTCGGCACCCGGACCAGCACGCCGGTCAGCACCACGCCCTCGGGGATGGTGATCGTTCGCGCGTACAGGCCGCCGTGCAGGGCGTGTTCCGTGCCGATCGGCACCTGCGGCATGGCCAGCAGGCGCGCCTCGAGTTCGCGCACCTTGGCAATATCCTCGTCCCGCATCGCGGGCACGTGATTTTCTGCAACGACAATGTTCATTCGCCCAGCTCCCGGTGGAAGACGCGGTTTGTCTCGGTGTAGCCGGCGTGCGGCAAGATGCGTTCCAGCCGGCCGCCGCTTGGTGCGGTGACGTACAGCCCGGCGGCGCCGACAGCGCGCGCGACTTGCTCCGCAGCGCGCAGCAGCTTCAACCCGGCGCCGCTGGCGCGGTGCGCTTGCGCTACGAACAGCGTTTCGGTCGAGGCGATCAGGCGACGCGCATAGTGCGGGACCGGCGTTACCAGCACGGCGCAGAGCCCAACCAACTCCTCGCCAACGAAGACGCCCAAGGGGTACAACAGCCCGGCGGCGATAAGCGCCTCGTAGGTCTTGCGGTCCGGCGCTGCGCCGCGAAGGTGCGGGTTGCGCAACGACTCGTCCCGGTACTCGTCGCAGAGCGCGACGAAGGTCGGTGAGTCGAATGCTTCGGCGGCGGTGATCGGGCGGACGACGGGTTCCATGCCGCGGAGCGTAGAAGCCCGCTCGCGCGGTACGTGCACCGCCCCCTGCGGCTTGCACCGCGGGGCCACAGCGCGCTAGCGCAAGTTGGCGTAGGGGTCGTAAGCCGCCCGGCGCCGCGG
>ERZ761591.32-NODE-32-length-40557-cov-5.586193_pt1 | contig 40557 bp, 60 predicted proteins | sample MGYA00512167_ERZ761591 | MGnify/ENA primary metagenome ERZ761591 (study PRJEB28899, sample SAMN03785559) | bioreactor sludge metagenome | biome: EBPR Sludge; feature: EBPR Bioreactor; material: 0.22µm filtered reactor supernatant | place: Saint Lucia: Queensland...
ATACATAGACAAGACGAGCGGTTAGCAACGAGGGAGACGGACATGGAAGCGATCATCTGGACCAAAATCACCAGCACCGGCGCGAAGGTCGAGATCGGCATGGACCACATCTACGTCAACGGTGTCCGCAACGAGCGCATGACCAGCAAGTCCCGCGAGCTGCCGCGCAATCAGCAGGTCAGCAAGGACGGCAAGTTGTACACCCACGCGGTCGGCCCGATCGCCATGACCCGCGAAGAAGCCGCCGATTTCGACCGCACCCTCCGCGCCGCCTACCGCGCGCTTCCGACCACCTACGTCGAGACCGCGGCGGATCGCAGCGACGCCCTGGCCCGCGAGATGGCCCGCGAAGATAGCGCGCTGTAATGCAGACCGGCGCGCAGGTTGCGGAGCGGCTGGGCCTCAACCCCAGCCGCGTCCGCCAGATCGGAACGAAACTCGGACTCGGCACGAAGTACGGCAAGACGTGGGTCTATACCGACGAGGAGGTCGCGATCATGGAAGCGCGCAAAACCACCCCCGGACCAGTCAAGGCGTCCACGATTCTCGACGGGCCGGCCCAGCCGCCGTACTACATGACGCTCGATCTTCCCGCCCTCGCGGATTACCTCACCGGCCTGGGGATCGTCACCGACGACATCGCGGGCGCGCAGACCGTCGTCATCGGGCGGGCGGTGTTTGACCGGCTCGCCGATCTCGTTGCCGCAACCCACGGCGACGATGCGGTCACGGTCGCCGCCCGCGCCCTAATCGCCGCCGCTGATCTCCACGACACGACGGTCGATCTCCCGATCCCCGCCGTTGCCGCCCTTGAGGCGGCGCTCGCCTGATGGCCCAGTACGGCGTTACTCACACGTGCGGACACACGACGACGGCGCGGCTCTACGGTCCCGGCAAGGACCGCGAGGCCGCGCTGCGGCGTATGCGGGATCGCCCCTGCGGCGCGTGCATCCGCGCCACGACCAACGAGCGCGCCGCCGCGCAGCAAGACGAGCGCGACCTCCCGCCCCTCTCCGGCTCGCCCAAACAGATCGAATGGGCCGAACGCTGCCGGTATCACGCGCTGATGCTGGTGGATCAGGCGCTCGGCGACGCGGCGCACAAGCCCGGCGTCATCCCCATCCCCGATCACCTGCGGATCGGTGACGAGCCGTACCCGTCGCTCGGTGAGTGCATCCAACGCCTCTACGCGCAGGACACCGCCCGGTTTTGGATCGACCATGCCAAGCACGCGGAGCGCGCCGGGCAACGCATCGCGGTCGACAGCCGCAGCGCGATCCGCTACGGCATCCCGCCCACGGAGACGGAGCAGGTTGCCCGCCTGCTCTTCGCCGTCGCGGGCTACACTGATCCGTCCGACCGGCACATCGGCGCCCTGGCGGTTGGACTCGCGCCCGGCGCGGCCGCGATCGCGCGCATGATCCACCCGGCCACGCTGGAAGCGCACGTCGAATCCGCCCGCCGCGCCATCCGCGACGCACTGCGAGGCAAGGAGCGGCCCTTTGTCGCCGTCTCTGGCGGCAAGGACTCCGCGGTGGTCATGGATTTGGTCTTGGCGATCCGTCCAGACGCCACGCTCTTTTGGTCCGATGACGAACTCGAATACCCGGGGACCGTCGACTACATGACCGCGCTGAAAGCCCGGCACGGTGACCAGTTCGTGACCGGGCTCGGATGGGCGCGCCACGCGGATTGGTTCGATCCCTGGCGAGACGAGCCGTTTTTCCGCGATCCGTTGCCCGGTACGGTCTTTGTCGGGATGGATGCGGATGACTACATGGCGTCGCGCGGGCACGACACGACGATGCTGGGCACGCGCGCGGAGGAGTCCAAGGCGCGGGCGGCGTGGCTTGTGGAGCACGGCCCGACCTATCGCGTCTCCCGTGGGACCGGGTTGCGCTGTTGCCCAATCTGGGACTGGCCGGTCGGCTATGTCTACCAGTACCTGGAGGAGCGACGGCTGCCGATCAACGCGGCGTACGCACGGCTTGCCGAGATCGGCGTGTCGGAGGACTTACGCCGCGTCGGCCCGCTCCCGCTCGCTCGCCGTGACGATCTCGTCAACGGTTGGCCCGATCTGTACGCGCGGCTGGTTGATCGCTACGGCCACCGGTGGACGGACTAGTCCTCAGCCGCAAACACAAGCCCGCTCACCCACCCAAGCTCGCTGTCTTCGCGGCACCCGCGCCGCTCGAGGAATGCGCGCTCCCGCTCGGTGAGGCCGCGCCGCAGACGCGTGCGCGCCCAGGCGGCGCACTGGCGGTTGTGGCGGTCGCGTTTGCGCGCCCCGCGATCGTCGGCGGCGACCCGCTCCGGCAACACGGCGGCGATGGCGGCGCAGAGGAAGACGCGGCGGGTCATGCTGCGCCAAGCAACGGCAGCCGAGACTGATACTTCTCCCATGCACGCATCACGCCACCTGTCCCTGGATAGATGTCCACAAACTCGTCACCGGGTTCAAGCCCAAGTACATCAAATAACCAAAGGCAGAATGTCTCTGGTTTCGCCCCAACGACTCCACGCTGTAACGTGATGTTCGATGACACCCAATCGCGCACGGTCGGCTGCTCACGGGTGCGCTTCCTGCCACCGCGAACGATGACCGGCTCCCAGGCGTAGGCGGGGTTGACGTTGGGCTTGAACGCCGCGAACGGCTTGACCCACGCCATCACCCGCACATCATCCGGGCACATCGGGAGAATGATCCGGAGCGATGGAGAATGCAGCGAGAGCGCCCATCCATCCGGGAACTCGTCACAGAGCCGCGCGATGAGCTGCGCGTGATCCACTTCCTCATTCTCTGGGTAGAAGTGCGCACAGCCGATATATGGCGGGTCAGCGTAAGCGACCCGAACGTTGCTCACTGGCCGTCCCTCCGTTTGATCGCACAGTACGGGCACAGAATGCGCTCGCTGCTCGCCGCGTGGAAGCTCGACGAGCCCGTGCCCGGCACCCGCACCCAGCCGGACGGCAGCGGCAGCGCCCCGTTCTGCGCGGCGTGGTAGACCTCCGAGCGCGACTGGCAGGCGTCGCAGACCGCGCGATAGGACTGGAGTCGTTCGATCACAGCAACGCTCCGAGCCGGGCGCGGAACGTTGCCTCGTCGGCGTGCTGGTAGACGCGTTCGCAGATGAGCCCTTCGACGTCTGCGGAGATCACCCAGACCGGGCCACCCTTGTGTTCGTCCATCAGCGTGTCGATCACGCGATCGTTGCGGACGGCGAGCTGCTGGAGTGAGATCTCGCCGGCGAGGTAGGCCGCGACGTCGGCCTTCACCGTTTCGACCGTCACGGCATGTTCTTTTCGACGGGCGTCCGGCTCGCGACCACATCAGTCTGCTTCCAGTCCTCGTAGAGGTTTTGGACCAGCGCGACGAGCAACGCGTACCCGAGCGCGACGTATGGCGCGTACGCGGCGGGCACGTCCTTCGCGATCTGGTCGGTGAGCCCGAGCAACGCGCCGCCTGCGATCAATTGCATGAGTGTCCGGATCACCCGGCTCTTGGTCTGCTTCGACACGTGAATCCTCCGATCACAAGAACACCGATAACCCGGTTGTCAGGTTATTGCCGTTCTCAGCTCGTCATGTCGGCCGGGTCGCCGCCCAGCTCGCGGATCACCCGGGCGAGATCAAAGCTCGGCCCCGGGCAATAGCTGCGATCGACCGAGTTGATGTCGCCGTGCCTGAGCAGGTGCGCCCGGTTCGGTTTGATCCCGTAGCGGTCCCGCCAGTACTTCGAGATCGCGATCGAGCTCCGGTACTGCGCCTCGGAGGGCGGGTTGCCCGGCGTGCCGACGTGCTCGATGTTGATCGTGAAGTCGTTGAGGTTGCGCGGCCCGTTCGGCCAGCACTGCGCGATCGCCGCGGTGAGCCAGGCGATGTCCGTCCGGCTGCGCTTGAAGTCGCCGTTTGTCCAGGCCGCCTTGCCGGAGCTGACGAACTGATAGATCGTGCCGTCGCGATCGATCACGACATGCGAGCTGGCGTTGCTCGCCGGGTTCTGAAACCAGCCGCGCACATTGGCGAAGCTCATGTCGTCGGTGATGTGATAGACGATCGCGACGGGCTGCTGGCCAAAGGTCCGCTCGTGCCAGTTGCCCGTGGGCACCTGGACGATGCCGGCCGGCAGCGGCGCCCCGCCCGGCGCGGGCTGCGGCGTCGGCTTGGGCGCAACGACCGCGTCTTTGATCCCCCGCCAGTGGGCTTCGACCTTCGGTCCGTAGCCCTCATCCGCTGCCCAGCGTCCGCCGAGGTGGTCGTACGTCTTGGCGGCGCCGGCGAAGCCCGCATGCCAGGGGAAGACGAAGCGCGCGTTGAGGCGGATCCACGCCGGCGGCACCTTGTGCAGGATCGACGGGCGCGCGTAGACGAGCAGGTGCACCAGGTGGACGTGCGCGGCATCGATCGGTGAGGTGAACCGCATGCCCTCGCCGGCGTCGCCGGTCACGCCGATGCCCGCTGGGTTGAGCGCGTCCGTCCACCAATCCGCCGTCCAGCCGTCCGTTTCGTGCGCGGACTGGGCGGCCATGCCGGCGGGATCGATCTTGTACTTCGGCGCCAGGGTGAACAGCTCGGTGAGGTACGCGTCGACGTCGGCGAGCCGTTCGGCCCGCTTCTGCCGGGCGTAGGCTTTCGCGTGATTCAGTCCCGCGGACGGCTTATCGAGAATGGAGATCGTCATTCACGGTTCCTTTCCAGGTCGTTGCGGATCACCCGCAGGAAGCTCCACACAAACAGCACGACGCTCACGGCGAGCAACGCGACCGTGTTCCAGTCGTTGATCCTCCGCCCGACCTGTCCCGGCCCGCCGTCCACCACAACACGCCAGAACCCCTCTTCAATCCGGACGAGCGCGTAGACGACGATCGCCGCGCCGATCACCAGACGGCCGGGGATCGGTCGCCACCATGGCCGTTCGTGCGCGCCCCGGAACAGGAGCCAGAGCCCCATCGAGAGCACCGCCAGCGCGGCCACGAGGTTCAACGCGCCGTTGATCGTGCGATAGGTCTCGTAGCTCATTCGTCACGCTCCAGCAGGTCGACGAGATCCATGCGCGCCCGCCGGATCATTTCGAGGTCGTCGCGCCGCTGCCGTTGCTCTTGCTCGACGTGACGGGTGATGCCGAACCATTTCCACCAGCGCGGGACATCGCCCGGTAGTAGTCCACCTCGGCTCTGAGGTGGGTGATCTCGGTGCGGAGCTCCGTGATCGTCTCCTCGCGCACGCTGGACAACGCCGCCGCCACGAGCACGCGGCGCACCGCCCGCCATGCCGCCGCGATCGCCGTCAACACGCCGATGAAGAGCGCGTGGGTTGACGTAAATAGTGCGATCACCCATTCCGCAAATCGCTCCACATATCGGCCCGGCCTTTCCAGTCCTCATACTCGGTTCTGGCGCTTCTGCGCTCGATCAGTCCACGTCGTACCCAATGACCACGGACGCCGAGACATCCATCGTCGTCGGGGTCATGCTGCTCGCCGTCACGGCCCGTGCCTCGACCGTCGCGCCCTTCGCGATCTGGAGCGCCGCGTCCCACGGGTAGAACGACGCCGCGTGCCGCGTGTAGCCCGCCGTCGTGCTGAGCTGCACGTCGGACAGGTCGTAGTCGGTGGTATCGCTGCCCTCGATCACCCGCAGCCGCAGCGTCACGGTGCCCGCGGTGACCGCCTCCGAGTTCCACAGCCGTGCCAGCAAGACGCGACCCTGCGCGGGCAACACGTACGGGCTGGTGCCCATCGCCCAGGCGCTGTCAGACGAGGGGAACGGCACGCGCATCAGGTAGGCGGCGTCGCCGGATGCGCCGATGTTGGCGCGGTACCAGGTCAGCGTCTCTTGCAGGATCACGCGCTGTTCGGGCGCGTCGCCGAACCGCTCGAGCCGCGCCAGCCATTCGGCTAGCATCCGCGGCGTGACGATGCCCTCCGACTCGCCGATCGCGCGCTCGATCTGTTCGCGAGGATCGATCAGCGGGCGGGTCATGTTGTCACCACTGTCGCCGTGCCGGTGATCGTGACCACGCCCCGGTTCGGCTGATAGGCCCGCCCGTAGATGTCCAGGTCGTAGACCGCATCGGTTGACGCGCTCCACAGCCGCACCGTCTCGCCCTGCCGCACGCGCGCAAGCACCGGGTTCCGCGCCGGGATGTCCAGCGCCACCGCCGCCGTCGGCACCGCGCGCCGCGCCAGATCGGCCCGCGTCACGAACTCGAGCGACGATTCGCGGGTGTGGCCCGGATACCGCTGCGTGTCCTGGCTGCGCCCCCATTCGAGGATGCTGGACGCGTCCTCCACCCGGGCAGCGCCAGCGCGCTCCCACTGGCGGTCGTTGGCGACGCCGGTGAGGTCGTTGACGATCGTGCTGATGGTGGGCCGCACGCTCCCGGCGACCACCTCCCGCCCTTCGACGAGCAGCACGCGGTTGCGCCGGTCCAGGAAGCGGCGCCGGTAGGTGAACGTCAACACCTGATCCGTGTCCGGCTCCACCAGCCACGCGCCACCGGCGTTGGTCGCCAGCGACGAGACGACGCGGCTGAGCTTGTCACCGCGCCACTCGGTCACCACCGGCGCGCCGTCCTCGTCGATCAGCAAGCGCCGGATCCACAGCGGATCGGCCTGCGCGCTGTCGGTGATGGCGCGCCCGATCAACCCTCCGGGACTACCGGAGACTTGCCGGTAGGTGCGCGGCACGATGCGCTTCTCGAGCAGCACGCCCATGCTGGCCGCGCTCAGCTCCACCGTGCCGCCGTCGACCTCGCCGGGGTCGTCCTCCACGATCCCCCACCAGAGCCCATGGTGTCCGAGGTCGACCGCGACCCAGCGCCCCTTCAGGTTGCTGAACGGCAGCCGGTGCGCGTCGGCACGCGGCAGGCGGAACGATCCGCGTCCCGGCCGGTTGACGAGCCACGAGACGAGCAGGTTGCCGACCGGCACCGTGCGGGCCTGTTGCCAGCCGGGATTGGCGATGGTCACCAGGTGGCCACTCACGATGCCATCTCCAGGGGGAGCACCGCCTGTTGCAAGCGGCGGACTGCTATCTCGCAATATTCCTCATCCATTTCAATGCCGATAGCACGACGCCCCATGTCCCGCGCAGCGCGGAGCGTGGTTCCGCTGCCCAAGAATGGGTCGAGGATTAGCGCGTCGGGGTCGGCGTACTGCATCAGCCCACGAATAAGCCCGATCGGCTTCTGGGCAATGTGCTCTTTATCATCGCGGCCAAACGCCATCGACGGGAAGCGGAACACGCCAGGAAGCGGCTTGCCGTGTTGTTCGCCAATCTGCCCCTTGCTCCCCCAGACGACGTATTCGCATTGAGATGCGTACCGGCCCTTTGTTGGTCGGCAGCCTTCCCCCTTGTCCCAAACGGCAATGCCACGCCACACCCAATTCCCCGCCTGCACGGCGTTTGTCGTCGCGGGGAGTTGTCGCCAATCGGTGAAAACAGCGAACAGGCCATCTGGCCGGGATGCGTGCCAGCAGACATTGAGCACCATCGACAGCCACCACTGATACCCAAGTTGGTCACGAGTGTCGCCGTGAAAGTCGGGAATATCAGGACGGGCAGCAACGGTTTCTGTCTGGACGTACTTCTTGACGACATTACCCGTACGGTCGCCGCGCATCGCGCCACCGCTCGAATATGGAGGATCGGTCAAAACGAAACCGACGTCGCTCAAATCCAACGACGTAAGCACCTGGGCCATGTCACCGCAATAGATCGTGATTCCGTCCCGGTCGTAGTACGGCTCCGGCAGGCTACCCGACATAAGATTCTCTCCACGCCGCTTCGACCGTGATGGTCCCGATCTCTTCCTCATCGACGTAGAGATTCAGGCCGTTGGTGGTGAGGTAGACCTCCAGGTTGACCGCGCCCGTCGTCGTGCCGCTGCCGCTGAACGGCTCGCCGCTGATGGTGATGAGCGGCCACGCCTCGATGGTCGCGCCGTAGACGCTGATCACGTCGTCGCCGGTCGGCGGCCCCGCGTAGACCTTGCGCCCGCCGCCGTTGCTGTACCACTGGTCATTGGTCGCCAGCGTCCGCGCCGCCGTCTGGTCCAGGTCCTCGCCGTTGGTGGTGACGCCATCGCCCCATCCCATCGTCATCTCGACCTCGACCGCCGAGGTCAGCCCGACGCGCTTGCTCACGAACGCCCATTCGTAGATCTCGCCCGGCACGACCGGGATCGGCGTCGTCTTCTCCAGGGTGATCGTCCAGGCTCCCACCGGCGCGACCGTGACATCCACCTTCAGGCTCTGCCCGTTGCCGTCGTAGTCCTCACCGGTGTCGGTGGAGAGCGCGCTGGTCACGCCGCTGCCGTCCGTCTTCGTCCAACCGGTGCCGGTGTCCGCGCTCGTGCCCATCATGTTGACGAGCTGGTGCAGCGGCAGCAGCTCGCCCGCGACCTGGGCGATCGTCGCGCCGTCCGTGTCCGCTTCGTAGCGGTAGATCGTGCCCGCGTACGGGAGGTGACCCTGCAACGCGTCCAGCAGGTAAGTGCCGAAGAGCGGCGTGGTCGCGTCCGGCTGCGCGTTGATCCACAGTTCGTCCGATCCGGTGATGGCGGTGTAGTGATTCGCCCCGCCGATCTGCACCAGCTGGAAGGGCGGCTCTTCGTCGGTGCCGCCGCCGAGCCGGAGCGTCGGCTGCGCGTCCCACATCGCCGTTTCGCTGCCGAGCTGCGGCGTGCTGCCGGTCAGACCGCCGATGCCGCTGATGTCGAGCGTGACCGTCCAGATGGTGTTCGCCCGCAGTTCGATGCTGCGGTCCTTGCGCTCCGTGGAGGGGATCACGACGCCATCCAGCGGCAACACCCCGACCCAGAGGCTCACCGGCTCGCCGTCGCTGCTCACGTCGCTGTACCCGGTCGCCCCGGAGCTCGTGACCGCGGTGAGGGTGCTGTACGTGTCATCGTCGCTGGCGACCGTCTGCCAATCGCTGCCGCCGGGCTCTTGCGTCCGCACCTCGACGATGCCGATGCCGCCCTCGTTCTTGAGCCGGTAGTCCCAGCGGAAGCCGATGATGCCGCGCGGATCGAAGAAGGCGACGCCGTCCGCCTGCCCCTTCTCCGGCCACGTGTTCGCGCTCCGAACCGATCGGCGCGCGTAGAGGCCGGGGCGGTTGTTGATGTCGTGCCCCCCGCCGCTGCCTTCGTTGATGAACCGCCCCTGAGCCTTGTCGTCGTTGTTCGGCAGCATCAGGTACGGCGTCCAGCCCGCCGGGGTCTGATCCCCGTACGCGACGCGGCCCCCTTTGTTGAAGTACTTGTTCAGCCGCCACAGGTCCCGATGCGACGTGTTGTAGACCTGGTGGTTGACCATGTAATTCAGCACGCCGAACCGTTCGACGTAGTACACGTCGTTCAGCGACGGCGCGGTCATGCTGCTCGCGGTCGTGATCACCGTGGCGGTGTTGGACGCGATCTCGAAGGGACCGATGCCCTTGGTCACGTTCCAGAGGCTGCCACCCTTCAGTTCGTCCACGCCGAACGACTGCGACGCATCGGTCAGGGTCGTGGTCGTGCCCGCGCCGCTCGCCGCCCCGCCGTTGACGTAGATGCCGGTGCGCCAGACGACGTAGACGCTGGTGCTGTCCGGGTTCGTGGTCCAGTTGCGGGCGACGGTGAAGGTCGTGTTCGGCGCGCTGTAGCCGGTGTCGGAGAGCTTGCGCCGCTGCCCGACCCCGGTCCCGTCGACGATCTGGATAAAGCCCTCGTTCCACCGGTCGGCCTCGACGGTCCCGATCGCGTCCACCAGCGTGTTGGCGGTGCCGCTGCTGGCGGTGCCGCTGACCCCCTGGAGATCGTCCGCGCGATAGGTCGGCTCGGTGCGCGTTCGCGTGCTCAGATCGTCCGGCGCCGTCGCCGATGGGTTGCCGTACCAGACCTCCAGCGTGAGCGATTCGCCCGCCGGAACGTCGATCTCGATGTGCGCGAACGTCCGCTTCGTGTTGGCGTTGGTCAAGGTGCGGTTGAGCATCTTGCCGTTCGCCACAATGCGGAGATCGTCGCCGTCGGCTTGGCTCTTGCTGCCGGAGACGAGTGCCGCGTGATCGCCGATGTCGAGCGTGTAGGGCACGCTCCACCAGTTGCGGGTGGTGTTGTTCGTCACCGTGTGCGTCTTCAGCAGATCCCACCCGACCGCCGCGGCGTGCGTGGTCCGGGCGACGCTTTGCTTCAGCTTGATGGTGGGGAACGCGACGCCCGGTGCGCGGTTGACGAGCGGCATTGCCGCCGCGAGGCTGAACGGCATCACCGTCGTCTCGCGGTTGGTGCGCCGTCGCCAGTTGCCCCGGACAACGAAGTCGACCAGCACGCCGTTGTAGCTGGTGTAGCGCCACGTGCCGCACATGGCGGGGATCTCAAGCTCCAGCCCCGCGTCCGGCCCATCGGTCAGCTCAACCAGCAGCAGCCGTTCGTCCGGGTTGCCCGGTTGCAGGTGGCCCAACAGCCGCTGGATGCCGTAGCCGACATCCTCCGCGCTGGTGCTGCCGTCGAGCACCGTGAAGTCCAGCGTGATGGTGCGCAGCCCCTTGACCGATCCGGCGTTCAGCGGGTCTTGCCCGGCGCGCGGCAGCTCGATCGCGTTGACCGATGGCCCGGCCTGCGGTCCGAGCGCGAACCCGCCCGCGCAGTTGAAGTCGGCCCAGACGCGGCCATCGTAGGCGGTGGGCTTCATGCCGAGCGTCATAGACGGGAGCCTCCCCGGGCGTACTCGTTGATCTGCCGCACCATGTCGCGGGGATCGTTGCTGTAGAGGTTGAGGTTCTGAATCACGATGCTGGGCGCGCTACGGCCCTGCCCCTTCGATGCCGGGGCGGGCGTGACGTAGGTGCCGCGCGGCACGTTGTAGAGCCCGTCGTTCATCGCCCAGGCGGTGCCGCCGTCACGGAAGCGCAACAACTCCGGCCCCGCCTCTGCCATCCGCGCAACGACGCCGCCGTTGGCGTAGCCGACCACGCCGCCGTGCGCGAGTTCTTCGAAGCCCGGCCCGCTCGGGTTGCCGATGCTGATCCCGGTGCGCACCTCGTTGACGTAGAACGTTGCGCTCTTCCCGTTGAGGTAGTTCAGCCGGTTCGCCACCCCGTCGAGATCGGAGCTGACCGCCGGGGCGTTGCTGTAGATCGTGATCTCGTAGATGGCGTCAACCAGCGCGCGAATCTCATCCGACAGATCGGCGATGGCGTCGGTGAGGTTTTCCTTCTCCGGGAAGATCACCCGAATCTCGCCGTCCGCGCCCTGTTCGATGAGCCCGTATTGCTCCAGCAGGTCGGCGAGCAACGGGTCGGCCCGCGCCATCCCTTCGATGAGATCGGTCCCGATCGTTTCGGAGAGTTCGCCCATCGCCACGCGGTAGGCGATGGTCGCCGCCTCGTTGACCTTCGCCGCCTCGCCGCTGTCCATCATCGCCAGCGCGCGCCGCTGTTCGGCCTCGCCCATCTGTTCGATGGCGTCGATCGTCTCGGCGTACTGGCTCAGCATTTCGGCGTTGTAGCCAAGCTGCTTCACCTGGATGCTGGCAACGTCGTCTTGGATGTCCGCATTCGCCGCAAAGATCTGATTCGCGTCTTCCTGCGCCGTACGGTAAGCGTCGATGCTGATGACGCCCCGGTTCAGCAGGTCGTCAACGCGCCCGATGACGCCCTCGTAATTCACGAGGTCTTCGGCGAACGACGCGAGCCCCTGTGACTGTGAAGCGATCTGTTGCGTCTGCCCGATGGTGACGCGGTAGCCGGTCTCGAATTGATCGCGCGCCGTGCCTGCCGCCGATGCCGCCGCATAGAACGGCGTGGTGCTGCCGCCCGTGCCGCCGCCCGCGCGCCGGTTGAAGACGGGCGCGTCCGGCATCACCTGCCAGTTGTTCAGGAGCTGCGAGACGTTGCCGGGATTGCTGATGAAGTCGAGCGCGGCCTGGTCGATCTGGGCAAGGATGCGCTGCCGTTCGGCGCTGTACAGCGCGGCGTCGGCTTGCGGGTTGGCTCCCTCCCGGAACGGGAAGTACGGCGTCGTTCCGCCCATACCGGCGCCGCCGTAGCTGAGGCCAGCTTGCGGTCCGCCGAGCTCCATCCCCATGACCGCCGTGCGGCGGCGGAAATCACCCTGCGTGAAGTAGAGACCAGTGTTTGAGTCGTAGACGTAGCCGCCCGCTTGCAGCACCGACGTGATGTACTCATCCGTCGTTTTGCCTTGCGATCGCGCGTAGTCCGGGACGTCGGCAATGCCCACGTCGGCGGGCACGATGCCGCGCTCCCGCAAGCCGCTCCAAAGCTGGTTGACTTGCTTCTCCGAACTAAATCCAAACATGCGCGACGCGATAATCTGCTCAACGGTGTTCGCGTCGAGAATGCCGGTGAACTGCCCCTTGATGCCGGAGAACGCGTTGCCGGGCGTGATGAAGTTCGCGAGATCGGCGGCGCCCGCGAAGATATTGGAAAACACGGTGTCAGCCGTGTTGTTCCCCGCCCGATTGCGGTTCGCAATCACGTCGTACGTGAGGTAACTGCCGCCCGCCAGCAACGCGGCCGCCGCAACGACTGGAGCGCCACCGAGCGCCGCAATTCCTCCGGCAAGCGCGGCGTAGCCCGCGCTGAGACCCGGCAGCAGCATCAGGATTTTGGAGAACTCGTCTGCCTGTGCGCCGATGGATTCGGTCAGCTCGTCGAACTTAATGCGCTGGCGATCCAGCCACCCGAGGTCGGAGTTTGCATAAACCTGCGCCTGTCCGGCGACCCGCTGTTGCATGAGCGCGAGTGCTTCAGCAGACGTGGTGTTCGCGTCCAGCGCGAACCCGTACCGGGAGAGAATGCCGATGTTCCCGCCCATGACCTTGCCGACAATATCGGCAGCCGTGGCGAGATCAATCCCCCTGGCGCGCGCAAAATCCATCACCAGCGACATTTGGTTGAGGCTGGCCTGCGTGTCGCCGGTTACGGTGTTCAGACGAACAAGCGCCTCACGCACCTGATCGTCTGCGAACGCCTTGTCCTGACCAACCTGGATGGCGCGATCAACCGCGGACGCATATTGCTCGTATGAGGTCCCGGTGTTTTCGATCGCTTGTTGAAGGCGTTGCTGACCAGCTTCGTCCTCAGCGGCCGCGCGGCTGAATTCGCCGAGCGCAAGCGTCGCGGATCCGATCGCTGCGCCGATCGCGAACGCCCGCCGGTTGAATTCCTCGAACGACATGCCCATCCGGCGGGTGGTGTTGTCCGCCGTCCGGCCCATGGCTTCCATGTCGCGGGTCACGGATTGGAACGCCTGCGACGCCTGATTCGATCCTGTTATCTTGACTTCAAATCGGTCGCTCATGGCGTCACCTGGAGTGGATCAATGGACGAGCGTGCGCGCGCCCTTGCGGAATTCGATCGTCAACACGGTGTGCCGTCTCGGGTCTCACTGACCGCCGTCGACATCGGGTTTTGGAACCTCGTCAACCTAGCGCTCAAGGTCTACCTTGCTTTCCTGGTGGCCTCAGCGATCATCGGCGCGTTCGTCGGCATCGGCTTCGCTGTCTTCCTGATCCTCTTCGACGGAGCGGGCTAGCCCACCATCCCCGCCGGGCCGCTTGCCAGTTGCGCGTAGCCCTGCGCTTCTTGCTGCACGTCGGCTAATGCCTCCCGCTGCACCTGCTGATCGCGCGCCGCCTGCGTCCAGCGCATCGCCCCCTGGTCGCGGAACTGGTCGGGCCGCATCGGCGACACATCGACCCAGAGGTTGATGTCGAGCCCGCCCGGTTTCTTCGGCGGCGGATTGTCCGGGTCGTCGTCGAACCATTCCGCGCTCGGCAGGTTCAGGCGTCGCCGTTCGCTCCAGATGACCCATCGCCGGATGCGCTCGTCTCTTTTCCCCGGTTCGGTCCACCGCCAAGGTACAGCGTCTTCAGCGTGAAGGCGAGCCACGCCAGGATGGTCGTCTTCGCCATCAGGAACGCGTCCCCGCCGATCTCGGCTGGCGGCGGCACCGGTTCGACCTCACCGGTCTCCGGGTTGCGCCACTTGACGTTCCACGCGCGCACCCGCGGCGCGACGTGCGGCACCAGCTCGGCGACCGTCGCCTCGAACGGGTTCGGGATCAGCGACGCCTCACGGATCGTCAGGCTGGCGTCCAGCTCAGCCCACAACGGCGAGAAGCCGGGACGCGGCTCCAAGCCCGCCCAGCCCTCGCACGTAACCTTGATCCACTCGGCATCGTGGTAGAAGCCGTCGTCGTCGGGCACGACGGCCTGATCGACGACGGGAACAATCGTGAGTTCGGGTGCGTCCGTCTTCTTCGGCATGTCCGTCCTTTGCTACGCGAGTAACGTGCTCTGCGTGTTCTTGATCGCGATCTGCATCGGCACCGCCTGGCCCGCTTCGTCCATGTAGCCGCGGAACGGGATCGTGACGGTGTTGTTGTTGCCGCGGCGATCCATCACCGGGTCGTCGAACACGGCCTCGTAGATGTCGATCGTCGCCGCCTTCTTGGTCCCGGCGCCCGTGTCGATCGTGCTGCCCTCCTGTTTGATCCGCAGCAACACCGCGCCCAGGTCGGTGTACTTGTCCCACTCGTAGCGGCGGTCGAACTCGAGCCGCAGCTGCCCGGTCACGCGGACCATGCCGCGATCCACCCGGCTACTCAGTTCGTCGACGTTCTCCATGAAGCGCTTGAAGCTGGCGTTGAGCTGGCTCGTGACGCTGAAGCTGATGAACCGCCCGGTCACCTGGTTGGTGCCGATCGTGCCGCCGTGCGCGTCGATGTAGAGCTTCGTGCCCGGGCCCTTGATGGTCTCCCGGGTGCGATCGCTGATGCCGCTCGTGAACGCCGGGTAGAGGTCGATCACGTCGCCGCTGGTCATCGTCGCCGGCAGCGCCGTGAAGGTCAGCGAGGTGGCGTCGTTGTCCAGCACTTCGCGCCACAGCTCGTCGATCGTCGCCTGCGTGGCGCTCTTGATGTGCATCCAGCGCCCGATCAGCGCGTCGATCGTCTGGCCCCAGGCGCTCTTCACGAACGTGGTCGTGCTGCCGCCCGTGCCGGCGACATCCTCCAGGACCGCCTTCAGCTCCTTGCGGATGCCGATCACGCGGCTGTTCCACTTCCACGCGCCCTGAGGGTCGTCGATGTCGCCGGAGATTGTGAACTCCGGGAAGAAGCACGCCTCGCTCTCGAAGATCATGATCGGGTCGCCGTACTCGGCACTGAACGTGTCGAGGTCGTCGCGGCTGCCGGAGTGGCGGAACGTGTAGGTGTAGCCGTGGGTGCTGTTGCCGTCGTCGACCGCGCTGATGCCGCCCGCCATTGCGTAGCGGAGCAGGTGCGGATCCTCGTAGGTCATCAGTTGCGCGTAGGTGCCGTCGACGATCGCTGGGCCGCGCACGGGCGTCAGGTCGCCGAAGAACGTGCCGCTGTACTCCTCGCTGTCCGCAAGCGCGTGCCGCCGCTGGAGAGCGAGCATGCCGTACCAGCGGTTCGTCTTCGTGACCTTCGTGCCGCGGGCGACTTCCACGCCCGTCTGGCAGCGGTAGAGCTGCGCGAGATTCGGAGGTCCGACCGGAACCGTCATGCGTCACCGTCCTTTTTGACCGCGCTCGCGGCCGCTTTTGCCTTGACCTCCGTGTAGAGCGGCACGCCGTAGACCGGGTGCGGAGCGAACGCGTCCGCCCGCTGTTGCCCGGTCATGCGGTCCACGTCCGCCTTCGTGAGATCCCGCTGCGGCACGCCGCGCACGAACGCGCCGTCCGAGTGCGGGGTAAACCGGTAAAGAACCTCGTCGCTCATGACGCGAACCTCCGTAGCTTCACGTTCCAAGTTATGGTCGCCCCATAATGATCCTGGCCGCCGTAGCCGATCCCGCCGAGCTGGACGCCGGTCACCAGGCAGCCGTCGCAGATGTCGCCGTTGGATCGCTTGAGCAGGAAGCCGTCCGGGTTGCTGGCGTCGAAGAGATCGACCAGCGGCGCGATCAGCGGGTCCACCTCGCCGATGTGATGGCGCTGCTCGTTGAAGAGCCCGGTCAGCAGCAGGCCGCGCACCGAGATCTCCCAGTGCTGCTCCCCGCTGAAGTAGTCCAGTTCGGCGTTGTCGATCAGCAGCACCAGGCTCGGGTATTTGGGCGTCTGCCCCTTGGCGGGGTACTGCGCCTCCCGCAATCCGAACAGCGGATCGCCCTGGGTTGACGCGAGCGCTGCCGCGCGAATCACGGCGGCGATCTGGGCAGCGGCTTCGTCCGGTGTCATGCGCCACCTCGCAGCCGCGCAATCACGCGTTTGGGCACCAACGCAAACTCTTTCCGGATACGCGGCTGTGCCTCGGCGAACGCCTTGCTCAAATACGGGCGCGGCACTTTGCGCCGGTTGATCGCCCGTGCCAGCAAGAACTCGCCGCTGTAGTACCCGCCCTGTGTCTTCGGCGGCTTGCCGAGCGCAAAGCCGTGCCGACGCATCCAGTCGCGCAACACGCCGGGCGGTGGCATCTTGCCCGGCGTCCGCCCCTCATCCACGATCCGGGCGTACGGCACCTTTGTGCCGATCTTCGTTTGCACGTAGTAGCCGCGCGTTTCCTGGCTCGATTGAATCGACGCCATGAGGTTTTTCGTGTCTTTCGGCACGTACCGCTTTGCAGCCGCTTCGATGGGGAGCCCCGCGCGTTGCCCGGCTTTCTGGAGCTCTTCCACGATGATGCGATCCGCACCTTGGAACCGACGCGCCCAGGCGTCGAGGCCATCGACATGGACGTGCAGGTTCACGTGGCGCGCCTCACATATCGAGGCTTGTCCTCGCCGGCTTCACGGCGTCGCCGGACCTGCTCTTGGATCTCGGGCACGTCAGTGCCCTTCCACACACGCCGGTTCGTCCCGGCCATCCTGAGCGCTGGTTTGATCACGCCGAGTCGCTCGAGCTTCTTGACGCCACTGACGCTGTACCCAATGCGGACGCCCAGTTCGCCAGGCCCGAGAAACTCTTCCATCGACGCCACCTCCGGTGAATCCATCAGAACGACACCCGCGGCCGCGCCGCCTTGTACTTGGCGATGGCTTCCTTCACCTGCTCGAACGCCCAGGGGTTGCGCGGGCGGATCGTCATGCCGTCCGGCCCAAGCTCCCCGCTGGGGCTGCTCTTCTTCTGCCGGAACGTCTCGACGACCACGAACGTGCAGGCGGCGGCGATCTCGGCCGGGACCGTGGTCCCGTTCGCCGTGTCGCTCCAGACGCCCGTCACGGTCACGCGGTCCTTCCCGTTGCGGCGGGGAAACCCCCCGCCGTCAATCCGCTTGATCGCGTGGTAGTCGCCCTCCCGCGTTTGCTGCCACAGCGCCCAATCGTCCGACGCCAGCGTTTCGGGCGAGTCGCCGGTGATCGCCACCGTCGTCACCGACCGCACCGGCACCGGCAGCATCAGGATGTCGCTGTAGCCCGCCGCCGCGCCGTCAACGGTCTTCGCGGCGGGCGTCGCCGTGCCGCCCCAGATGCGCCCGGTCTTCAGCTCGAAGATCCGGCTCATCTCCTCATCGATCTCGCCGAGCAGCGTGATGTCGTCATCGTCCGCGTCCACCGCGTCCGACAACGACAGCTCCAGCTTGGCTCGTGCAAGATCGGTATAACTGCTCACGCCTCAGCCTTGTTCCTCGGTGGCTTCTCAGCCTTGTTGGACGGCTTGGGTTCGGCCTTTGCCTCCGGCTCGACATCGCCTGCGATCTCCACGGGCGCCATCTGCAAGAGGTCGTATTCCGCGCGTGAGACGCGATCCCCCGCCCGGTAGAACTTGCTCACCTTGCCGTCCGCGCTCCGGTAGGTGCCGGTCTCCGGCACTTCCACCAGCGCGGTCGTGACCGTGCTGGGCGTTGAAAACTCCGTGCCTGGGTCCAGTCGCATCGTGTCCCTCCGGCGGGCATCGGGGCGACCCATTCGCCGCCCCATCGCCGCGTTAGTCCTGCGAGTAGCCGACGACTTCGAACGTCGCGCTCGGGTTGGTCCCGCCGAGCGTGTAGGAAATCCGCATGCAGTCGCCGTACGCGTTCGCCGCCGTGGCCTTCACATCCGCCACGCTGGCGAGTTGCGAGGAAGGCGTCACGGTCGCGTTGACCTGCGTGAACGTGTAGGCCGTGTGCCAGGTCGTGCCGCCGTCGATGCTGTGCTGCATCACGAAGGCGAATGTCGGGTTGGTTCCGGCGGGCGTGCCCACCAGCTTGAGTTGGAAGCTATGCAGGTCGTAGCGGCCGAGTCCACAGATCGCCGAACCCGCGCCGGTGGCGGAGACCGCGACTTGCTCGAGGTAGACCACCTCGCGGGCGTCGCCGTCCTGCATGACGATCCGGTGCGTCGCGTTCGCGGGCACCGGCGCCGCGTCGGTGCGGTCGATCGACGCGATGCCCAGCGACGCCATCAGCATCAGGGCGATGAACGAAATCGAGAACCATCTGCGCTTGGTCATCGGCTCCCTCCTTGGGAGGTTGCCCCGGCGCACTGCCGGGGCGGTTACGTCAACGGGCGAACGCCGCCGCTTAGGCGAACGTGACCTTCGCGGCCGCGGCCGGCCGCAGCGGCACCAGGGCGAGCCGCGTCCAGACGGCGAGCGTCAGGATGCGGAACTCGAAGAACTCGCGGTTGGAATCGCTGATGATCGCGGTGTTTTCCATCTTGTCCGCGACCAGCCAGTGCCGCCGGTCCAGCACGATCGGCGAGCCCTGCGTCGCGCTCTCGCTCTCGACCCAGGTCAGACCGAACGTCGGGATGCCGTTCGGGAACAGGTAATTGCCGTCCGCGTCGCGGGTTTCGGCCAGGTCCTCGAGGTCGTACGGGTGGATCAGGACGTGCGACGCCCGCGCCTTGTTTGTGACCATGTGGTAGGTCCGCGCGCGGCGGATGCGCCCCAGGTTCTCGGCGGGCTCGCCCGCGCTCTTGACCGGGTTGGCGCTGAAATACGCCGCGTCCAGGTCGGTGATGCCGGACGTGTTGTAGATGCCGGTGAGATCGGCGGAACCGGCTCCGGTCAGGAGCTGCGTGTCCACCTTGTCGTCCAGCATCTCTTCCGCGCGGGCGCTCACGTAGCTGTCGAACCCGGCGACGTCATCCATCATCTCCCGCGTGACCGGGAGCATGTGGCCGATGCTCTTCACCGACGCGCTGGCGACCTCAAACGTGATCGCCGATTCGGGGAAGTCCGCGGTGTTCGGTCCCGGCGATGCGCCCGCCGTAGTCGCCTCGCCGAAGCCAGCCGTGCTGTTCGTCACGACGAGCTCACGGACGAAGCTGACGGCGGTGCTGTCGGTGAGGGTCCCGGTCAGGGCCTCCCGCACCCGGCGCTCGTACGAGTCGCCGCGCACGATGCCGGAGAGCCGCTGATCCTGGATCAGGCTCGCGGTGGCGCCCGTGTAGATGAGCGTCTTCAGCTCGTCCGGCGAGAGGTCGCCGCGCTTGAGCGCCGCGTCCATGCCCTGCCGCTTGAGGCGGATGGGGAAGCTGCCGGAGCTGCCTTCACCCGTCGCCGCGACGCGCTTCCAGCCCTCGGTGGCGCGGAACTGCGCCCAACTGCCCTCGTAGTCTTCACGCTTGCGCGCCTCGGTGGGATCGATCCCGCCGTCCGTGACGCCCGGCACCTTCTTCGCCGGCTGCGCGCCCACGAACGCGGCCAGGCTCGCCAGCTCGCCGAACGCCGTCTCGCTCTGCGTGTACCGCTGGAGCTCGTCGCCGACGCTCTTGATCTCACTCGCCAGCGTGACCGCCCGGTCGCGCTGCTCGTCGGTGAGCGATCCGTCCGCCTTCGCTTTCTGGAGCAGCTTGGTTTCGTCAAGCAGCCCCTTCATCTTTTCCTTCAACACTTCGACTTGGCTCATGCTGCCAGCCTTTCGTACTCAGCAACCAACAGGTCAAGGATCAGCAAGCCGTCATCGCTGTCTGCCTTGGCGCCTGGTTGTGCCGCCGCCTGGGCGGTCTCCGGGGCGCTGGCAGCGGGCAACGCCGCCGCGATCTCGCGTAGCAGTCCGACTTGGGACTCGGTGAGGGTGCCCGCCTTGACGCTCGCCAGCAGCCGCTCCAGTTGCGGCGTGGCGTCGCTGCGGTAGCTGTCAATCGTCGCGGGCTCAACCGCGGGGAACGTGACGGATGACACCTCCAGCAGCTTCACCTCCGTGAGGACGTAGACCATGCTCGGATCGGGTGTCTCCCGCATCCAGCGCGGCGCGTAGTCCCAGATCAGCGGATCCTCGACCGTCGCCGGTCGCCCGTTCACGCGCCGGAACCCGATGCTTAGCCCGTATTCGATGCCGTCCACGAGGTGGCGCCGGAGCGTCGTGCCCCACTGTCCGTCGTCGCTGATGAACGCTTCCAGCGGCAGCCCGCTCGCGTCCTCAGCCATCGCGGTATGGCGACCGACCGTCCACTCGTGCTCGTAGCGATGCACGATCTTGTTCTTGGTCGCTTTTGGCCCGCGCTCGGCGATCGATCGCGCGAAGCAGCCCGGCGCGGTGACCTCGCCGTAGCCGTCCACTACCCAGAACTTCGAACCGTAGCCGGAGAGGATCCCCTTCTCGGCGTCGGCCTTCATCTCCAGCGGGCTCAACGCCTTGGTCACCAGGTCACCTCGGTGCAACGACTGCCGCCGCATCTCCAGAAGCGCCGTGCCCAGTTCGCGGGTTTCGTCCATTGATCGGCCCTGGCCTTAAACGCGAGATGCCGCCCGGGGAACGGCGAACCGTTCAAACCCGGGCGGCATCAGTCACCCACACTCATTCGCTTGTGCCGTCACTTTACGCCGCCCGTGGCGTCAGGTCAACCGGCTACGGCACGTCGATCTCCGCCCCAATCAAGGTGCTCAGGCGTCCGATGAGATGGACGTTCTTCGTCGCCTCCGCACTTCCAGCGATCGCCGCCTTCTGTTCAGCGGCCCATGCCAGCGCGTCATCACGCACCCGCTGTCGCACTTCCGCCTGGGTCAACTTGCCGAGACCTGCCCCGCTGTACACGAGGTTGCCCCGGCTGTAGATGCGCCCGGACACGTCATCAAACGCTTCGATCTCCACGTTGATCTGCGCGTCCGGGTTCAGGTAGTCGTGCGGCTTGATGTCCTTGCACCGGAGTTTGACGGCCATAGAACCTCCTTACAGGCGTCCCCACGCCCAAGACGTACGGGCATCGAGATTTGCCCGCTCCTTCGCCGTCAGCGGGCGATCCGCGATCAGGATCGGGCCGAGGTGGAACTGCCCAGAACCAGCCCCGCCGCTGAATGCACCGGCGCACGCCACCGCCGGATCGCTAAATCCGATCGTGTCCGTGGTGTCGTCACCGGCGATGCCAATACCGAGCTCGTCATTGGAGAACCGCCACCAGCCCTCTTTGAGCTGCCAGGTGTCTCGTGTAACCGCGCCCGCCGTCACGGCCCTGTAGTCACTGTTGTCGTACCCGAGGTCGAACCAGTCGTCCGTCGTGCCATCCGTGTAGCTGTAGAGCGACCAGCCAAACTCGCCCGCCTCGTAGCCGCCGCCATCCATGAACGCCGGGACCGTATGACCACCCAGGTCCTTGATCCGGTAGGCGACGTGCCCGCCGGACGTGCGCACCCCGGCGATGGTGGCCGAGTAGTCGAGCCGTGTCCGCGTGCTGCTGCTGGCGTGCGCGGTGCCGCTCCAGGCGTAGCCCGTGCCGATGCTGCCGTCGCAGTAGGACGTGGCGTAGGCTTTCTGTTCGAGTTGGACGCAATCGATCACGAAGTCAACGGCGACCGCCGCCGCCGCTTTGATTTTGGCGGTGGCCTTGGCGACCGTGCCGCCGCCGGAGAGCGTGCGGGTGTGCTCGACGTACTGCCAGTTGTCGGTGAGGGTGATGGCGCTCCCGAAGCCCTCGACCACAAGCGCGTTGGCCGACGTGCGCTCGCTGATGCCGATTTGGATGGTCTTGCCCACGTCGCCCGACGCGAACGCGCGCACCCGCGCCTGCACCGTCCACGTCTGCCCGCTCGCGGCCGCGCCGCCGTTGAGCGAGTTGATCCCGTCGCTCGTGCTCGCGGTGCAGACGACCTTGCCCGCCGCGCTGCCGAGATAGGCGTGCGTCGTCACCTTGCTGATGGTGGCCGATCCCGCCGCAACCCAATTGGACGAAATCGACGCCGCCTCAAACGACGGGTCCGGGATCGTGTTCGTCGTGCTCTCGTCGCCCCACAACACCGCCTGCGACACGCTCGGGGAGGCGTGCGCCGTGCCGAGGATGCCGGTGATGGGATCGAGCCAGACGCCGCCCGTCGAACCGTCGAAATGGGGCAGATCAGCGAGCGTGCCTTCCACGAGCATGCAGGCACGCACGTCGAGAACCGATGCGGAGGCGTCCAAGTGTCGGAAGCCGGGGCAGATTGCATGCACGCCAGTCTGTGTCGGCGTATACGAAACGACGATCCTGGACCCGCTCGCCGTTGGCGTGATCGACGTTGCACCAAGCGCCGCGCCGAGTACGGTTCCAGCCGCGTCAAGCTCGTAAAACATCACCTGCCAGTTGGCCGTCCCGCTCACCAGCGCAACATCGGCGGCGAACGTGTGGGCGACCTTGCTGCTGATCTGGAATACCGCAGGGACGGCTGCGGATCGCCAGAAGATCGCTCCTGAATTGGCGGACGATGTTGCCGCAACACGATACGCCGTCGCGCCAAGAACCGAGTCGGTCGCGCGACTCATCGAGCCGCCAGTCGTGGCAATCCACATATTCGTGGCGGTCGTGGCGGCGCTCGGGTTGCGCATGAGGTTGATCCGCGCCCCGCTCGCCGCCGCATACCGTACGGCCCCGCTGCCGGTGAGGGTGCCTCCGCCCGCCCGGTCCTGGAACGCGAGCGAGCCGTTCAGTGGCGCGAGGAAGAGCGTCGGATTCGGCTTGCCGCCCATCAGCCCCAGCAACCGCTTCACGTCACTTGGCCTCAACCACCAGGTCGATCGTGCTGTTGGCGTACGTGCCCACAACCACCAGCGTGGCGCGGATGCGGTCACCGATCACGCCGGAAAGCGCCGTGTCATCGGTCAGGCTGCCATCGGTCGGCGTGGTGTTGTCCGTCAGATCGTCCGTCGCCATGACCTTCATCAGCCGCGTTTCGTCCGCTGTCGCGAACGCGAAGCACGCGATGTCGATCCAGGTGTCGCCCTCGTCCACCGAGGTCTGGACGTAGACCTTGGCGGTCGTGCCGCCGCTGCCCCAGTCGAACTTGGCCTGCATCAACAGGTAGGCGACTGTGCCGAGCCCGGTGATCGGGGTCGTCGTCGTCGTGCCCGCCGCCGGGATCGTCTCCGTGTCATAGAGCTGGATACGCATGTCAGTTCTCCTCTCCGAGCGCGGGCCCGGCTAGTAGCGGGATGACGGCCAGCGAGCCGTTCGGATGCTCGGCTTCGATGTGGGACGCGACCGCGCTCAGCTTGACGACGAGCCCGTGCCGGGTGGCGCACGTCAGGCCGTCGCTCGCGGAGTAGTCGTCCGTGTGATCGGGGTTGTCGCTCAGCTCGCACTCGTCAACGACGCCTGATTCCTGGTAGCTGAGCACGGAGGCGGTGTTGTAGCTGACCTGGCTCTCGGTGCGGGCCACCGTCGTGGCCCTGCCGCGGTACGTCTCGGTGAACTGCGTCTTCAACCGCCCGGCCATCTCGTCGATCGTCACGCCCTCTTGCAGGCTGTCGCTCACGATCTTGGCCACGTCCAGCCGGGTGGTCTCGCTGATGCCGCGGATGCGCGTGCCGAGCTTGTCCATCGTCCGGCTGATGTTCGGGTTCGCCACGTCCCACGCGACCTCGACGCCGGTGAACGCCGTCGCATCGGCCGCCGCGAGATCGCCCGCCGTGCCGTAGAAGCGCATCAAGATCTCGCGCAGCGCCCGCTCTTCCTCGTCCCAATCGACGAGCGCCAGATCGTCGACCGCCTTGACGCTCTTCTGCGCGACGGCGGCTATGCGTTCGCCCTGGTCGCGCCAGAACTTGCGCAGCGCCCGCTCACCGATCTCGCTGAGCTTCTTCTGCGCCCGCCGGTTGCGATCGACGAGCGACGACCGCACCTCGAGCTCCAGCGGCGACAGCGCCTTGACGTTGCGATACCGCGGCAGCGCCTTCGCGGGCGGCGGCGTGGGTTGCGCCGGCGGATTCGCGGGCGGCTCGGCAACCTGACCGGCGATGACTTCCACGATGCTGAACGGCATCAGGTAGGTCTCGCCCTTTTGCGGCTGCTCTTCGTAGCCGCGTTCGCGCCGGAACTCTTCGCGCGTCACGCCGCCCGCCTGCATATCCGCCCGCAGCCGCGCCGCCTTGGCATCCTCGTCTTCCTGGAGCGCCAGGATGTCGGACGTATCGAACTGGAGGGAGACGTTCCGGTCGGGTTCGATCTCCCGCAGGATGCCGCGCGTGAACGCCCCATCGACCCGCGCCCTGAGCGGGGCGATCGTGTAGAGCTGCAACAGACGCATCGCCTGCTGGACCTCTGTGGTCGAGAGCCCGCCGTTCGTGATCGCCGCGTAGGCCGCGATCAGGTGCGGCGGCACGCCCGGCGCCTGCGCGATCCGCAGCTCCGTGATGCCGCGCAGCTCCGGCCATGCCATCTCGTCGAGGTTGCTGGCGACGCGTTCGATCGTGAATCCGCCGTGCAGGACCGGGATCGTGCCCCAACTCCGCCCGCCGCCGTATTTCTGCTTCCACTTTTCCTGGATAGCTTCGACCTCGGCATCGTCGCCGATCGGCTCCTGGCTGACGAGGATGAACGCGGGCACGCCGCCCTCGTCCAGGAACAGTTTCAGCATCTGGGTCAGACTGATGTCGATCCCGATCTCGCGGGAGACGGCGTTCACCCACGACACGCCCAGCCGCCCGTAGCCCGCGTCGAGCTGGTACGGCACGACCAGCATGTCGGCGTCCGGGATCGTGCGGACGAACTTGCCGCCGCTGCGCTGCTCCCAGACGATCTCGCCCTGATCGTTCTTTTTGCGCTTATGCGTCTGCGGGTTGCGCGGGTAGAGCTGGACGATCTCGCCGCTAAGCGCCCGCACCTTTTCCACCAGGCCGTACCCGTTCGCCTGCATGGTCAGCAACAGCAGCGTCCAGAACTCGGCTTCGCTCTGTTCGGGGTTGGGTTCGCTGACCAGCAGCCGGAGCGGGTGATCGGGGATCGGTTCCGGCTTGCCGTCCACGTCGGTGACGACGCGCAAGACGCCCTCGGCGAACGCGTCGGCGATGATCGCCATGAGGCGGTAGACCAGGCCGGAGACGACGAACGCCTCGCGGATGGTCCGGTTCAGTTCGTCGGATGACCAGGCGATGGAGCCGGAGCGGCCGAGATCGATGAGGGACGCCGGTTCGTAGCCGGGCGGCGCGGCTTTCGTGCTGACCAGCCGCACGTTGATCGTGCGACCGTTGAGCTCCAGCGCGTCCCAGGACGAACGGGGCGGCGACGGCTGGTAGCGCAGCGCCGGAGGGTCGAACCAGTTGCGAAGCGCGGTACCCAGCCCCATGCTGATCCAATGCAAAAAGCCGCCGGGGACGGAGGGTATCCGTCAACCCGGCGGCATAAGCGTCACCGACGATCATTGAGTTCAACCTGGCCGAGACGCATAGCCTTGCGGCGGCTATCCCGGCACCTACCAGGGCTGTTACCGACTGCCCCCTGTCGTTGCGTCAGAGTCTACAGCATCGGGGGGATCAGTCAACGGGGCGACGTTGACCGGGAACCAGACAGTGGGTGGAGGGCCACCGAAACCGGCAATGCTTAGCCCGGATGGCATGAGCCGCCCGGCATCGCGTAGCGCGGCGACAGAGGCGGCGGCCTGCTCTCGGCACACGTCGTACACCTTGCCCGGCTGAACCGGCTCGTTCGGAAATGCGCTTTGCCAGATTGCCCGCGCGATGATCTCTTCGTCGCTCACGTCGTCACCTTCTCGCTTGGCGCTTCCCACCGGAAGCGGTTCACCTTGCGGCACTTGGGGCACTCGATCTCGACGATGCCGTCCTCACGATAGACCACGACGGTCAGGAACCGCACGCGCCGCGCGGGGTAGACGCCGCGCACCGTCGCCAGCGTGCAGCGGCAGGCGCGGTCGCCGCAGAGCCACGTGGAGCGGCCGGACGCGGGCATCAGATCAACCCTCCTTTGCTCCGCTGCGTCCGCACGATCCCCATGACGGTCGTGTCGACCTGATCATCGTGCGCGCCGTTCGGAAACTTCATGTGCTCGGTCAGCCATTCCTCGAGCCACGGCGCCCGCTCGGGGATCCACGCCCGCCCGCCTTCGACGATCGGCGTCACCCCTTCCGCCCGGGCTTCTTTGCTCTCCGTCGCCTTGACCGGGTGTGGGATCACCGGCAGCGCGGGCAGGATGCCGTCCGTCATCGTCGGGTACGGCTTTTTGAGCGTCTGGATGGCCGATTGCCCGCTGGCCTTGTCTTCGATCACCACCGGGACGTGGATGCCGGGCAGCCGCTGCTTTGCCCAGCGGTGCGCGATGTGCGCCTGTTTCATCAGCTCGGGGTATTCCAGCTTGGCCCTCCAGACGTTGACGAGGTAGCTGTTGCCGTGGCCGTCCGCTGCCCACAGCGCAAAGACGCTGTAGTCGTTCGCGACGCCCGTCTTGAATGCGGAGTCAAGCACCAGCACGGCGGCGGTGACCGGCGGGAGCGTCGCGTACCGCTGCCACCAGTGCGGCTTGAACATGCCGCCGTCCGCGGGCGATGGCCGTCCCTGGTACTGCGCCTCCCAGACGCGGGAGCCGACCGCCGCGCGGATACGGTCCAACGCGTCCAGCGGCCAGCGCTCGGGCCACAGCGCGCCGCCCGTCTCGTCGTCGATCGCCGGGAAGTGCAGGTGCCGCCAGTGTTCGCCGCCGTGCTTTTGTGCAGAGAGCAGCCGGCCGGAGAGGTCGTCTTCGTGCCAGCGGGTCGCGGTGACGATGATCCACCCGCCGGGCTCGAGCCGGGTCCGCAGCGTGCCGGTGTACCACTCCCACAGCGCATCGCGGACCGTCTCGCTGTCGGCATCGGCGGCGCTCTTGATCGGGTCGTCGATCACGATCCCGTCGCCGCCGTGACCGGTGGGGGAGCCGCCGACGCCGACCGCGATGTAGCCGCCGCGCGTGCCCTCGATGTCCCACGCCTTGACCGCGGCCTTGTCGCCGGCGATCTGGACGCCGGGGAACGGCCAGCGCGGGTGATCGAACTTGTTGCGCACCCGGCGGCTGAAGGTGTTGGCCAGCTCCTGCGTGTGCGACGCCCCGATGATGCGCCTGTCCGGGAACCGGCCCAGGAACCACGCTGGCAGGTTTTCCGAGACGTGCAGGCTCTTGGAGTGCCGCGGCGGCATCGTGACCATCAGGCGAGCGTCCGGCGTGCTGACGGCCCATTCCAGCGCGTCGACGAGCGCCAGGATGTGCGGCGCCGTCTGGTAGCCGCGGAACATGCGGGCGGTAAACGCGCCGAACCGTCGCCGGTCCCGTTCATCGCGGAACGCGTCCGGATGGCGCCGCACCTCGGTCGCAATGTCCTGCCACTTACGCGCCGTCATCGGGCCCGCCCGTCACGCGGTCGGCAATCGCGGCGAGCATGTCGATCTCGCTGTCGGTGAATCTAGAGAGGTCGCGGTGCGAGACGGTGCCGGAGTGATGGACGGTCAGCGTGCCGTCCTGGGACTTGCGGTAGGGCGATCCGGTGCGGTCGAGGTGCTCGGCGGCCGCCCGCCAGTCGCCCGCGATCGCCGCCTGTCGCATCGCGGCCAGATCGGCAATCCAACTGTTCGGCTTCGCGCGCGATGTCTGTGCCGCAAATTCCGCATCGGCCTTTTCCCAGCGGTTGAACGTGTCGGTGCTGATCCCCACGGCGGCGCAGGCGGTTTCGATGTAGCAGCCGGACGAGAGCAGCAAGACGATCTGCTTCTTGACCGCCTCCTTGTCGGGGATGCGCCGCCCAGCCATCAGTCCGCCGCCACCGCTTCGACGCGCTCGAGCGTCGCGGTCTGCCCGGTAAACTGCTCCCAGCGGCGAACGATCACGTCGCAGTACGCCGGGCTGATCTCCATGCCGTAGCAGGTGCGGTTTAGTTGCTCAGCGGCGATGAGGGTCGTGCCGGAGCCGAGGAACGGGTCGTAGACGTCGCCCTCGTGGTTACGGATCGGACGCGCCATGCACTCGACGGGCTTCTGTGTTGAATGCCCGCCTTCGACGTTCTTGTCCCAGGTGATTCCCCATAGGGTCGTCTGCGACCGGTCGCCAATCCACGATGCGGTTGCGCCCTTGCGGACGGCATACCAACACGGCTCGTGTTGCCAGTGGTAATGCCCTCGGCTGATGGCGAACGTCTGCTTGGCCCATATGACTTGGCTGCGGATTTCGTAGCCGACCGCTTCCAGCGACGCTTGAACCGCGCTGGCATGCCGGTCGGCATGCCAGCAGTACATCACCTCGCTCGGAACCAACGAAAAAGCCTCAGACCAATCAACGCGGTCGTCATTCGTGACAGGAGCCACGCGGCGAGCCGCGGGGCTGATCAGCCCCGCGGCTGCGGCCTCGTCCCGCCAGGATGCGTCGTACTCGACGCCATACGGCGGATCAGTGACGGTCAGCGTCGGAACGGCACCGCCCATCAGCCGGTCCACGTCCGTGACGACCGTGCTGTCCCCGCACAGCAACCGATGCCGCCCGAGCAGCCACAGGTCGCCCGGCTTCGTGATTGGATCGTCCGGCACGCTCGGCACGTCGTCGGGATCGGTCAACCCCTCGGTGATCGTGGTCGCGTCCCCGGCCAGCGACTCGAGCAACTCCCGCACCGCCTCGTCGTCGGTTGCGACCGCGGCGAGCAGGGCGTCGAGCGCTTCCTGATCGTGGTACGCCATCGCCGTCAGCGGATCGTGCGTCGCCAGGATCAGCGCCGCCTCGTCGTCGGACAGGTCCGTGTACGCCACCCGGATCGTGGGCTGATTGGCCCGGATTGCGAGCTCGACCCTCAGGTGCCCGTCGATCACCATGTCGGTCCCGTCCTGCACGAGCACGGGGTCGAGGTAGCCGACCTCGGTGATGACGCCGCTGAGCGCGTCCTGTTGCGGTTTGGGATGCCGGCGATAGTTGGCAGGATTGGCGAGTAGCTGATCGGGCGGCACGTCAGCATAGCGGACGATTCGGTTACGCCATTCCTGAGTACGCATGACTTCCTCCTGCGGCATCGGCTACGGCTCCTCGTCCAGGTCGCCGGGCATTAACGCCATATCCGATACCGTAAGCGCAAGATTGGACAGTGGAGGCAGGAAAGAGAGCGGTCCAGTGTCATGAATCACGAAATGGGCATCGTCAGCGAATTGTCGCACCCGCTCCCACCGGCCCCGCTCGATGCACACGTGCCCGTCCGGCACAAGTCGCCCCGCATCGGCCAGCGCCGCGAGCACGGCATCTGCGTCAGGGAAGTACAGGTGATCCAGCATGCCCTCGGCAAAATTGGCAACGTCCGGATTATCGCCAACCCGACGCGCTCTCAACGCCCGCGCCACGAGCTCCCGATCCGTCATCCCTGCCCCTCCACCGTGATCCCACGGCTGCGCAGCACGTCCGACGTGAGCACGGCATTCACGGCCAACTTCCCGCCGCGAACTCCCGGCGTCGCACTCAACTTGGCGATCAACCGGCCCTGCTCTTCGAGCGTCACCGCCTCCGGCCTCGGCCCCCACCCCGCCGCCTCGACGGCAGCGAGCGCGACCTTCGCTTCCGGCGTCCAGCAAGCTACCGAATGCGGCGTCGGCTTATCCGTGAGGTACACACTGCCCGCGATCGCCTCCGCCATCCGCTCCACCAGCGCCGCCCGCTCGCTCATCGCTCCCCCTCCCCGCCGTCCACCGTGGCGGCAACGTCCAAGATTGCTCGAATGACAGAGATGCGAGCCGGCGTCAACTCCTTCCGGAACGTCTCCAGCACGCCACACGAGTGAACCAGCATGCCCGTTCGGAACGGACTGTCGTCAGGAAGCCGGACCCCGATTCGCTGGCCCCCTCAATCTCCGGAACGTACGACGTGATCTCTGCGTCTGGACAGACCGCATTGATCGCATCCGAGACCCGTTGTAAATCCAGATTCATCTCGTCTCCGTCCTCCCGTCCGGCGCATCATCCGCCACGATCCACCGGCACCACTTCCCCGGCTCCACGGCTCCGTAACACGACGGGTACGGCGTCGGCGTGTTCGGCGCACGATCCGGCACCCGGCACAACTGCCCCGGCTCAGGGCTCCCGCACGGGTCCGGCTGCCAGTGGACCTGTTGCGTCGATGTCGGGACCGGCGTGGCCGTCGCCGTCGCGGTGGGCCACTCGATCACGGCGCGCACCTCGATCGTCGGCTGGATGTTGACAGCGGGGACCACTGCGGCGGGCGCGGGCGATGGCGCGGAGCCGATGCGCGCGGCCACGCCGATCGCGACGACCAGGGCGACGACGGCGGTGACCGCGTAGAACGCGGGCATGACGGAGCGGCGCGGGGTCCGGGTGAGGCGGGAGACGCGAGCGCCGCACTCGGGGCAGAAGACGGGCGCGGTCACGCTTCCGCCTCGCATCGTATCCCTGTTTCGTGCCAGCGCACCCGGATTCGAGTCAGACCCCGCTTGATTGCTCCGCCTCGCCACCATCCGCCGTCGCGTCTTCGATGCCAGCCGACGATGACTGGAAACCCCGACCTCAGTTCTCGGGCTGCCTCTTTCGCCTTCGTCTCTGACGGAAACTCACCGGCCAGATTGCCGTAGGTGTCGATCAGCCTGTAGATGTGTTTTCGCTCGTCATCCTCCGCCGGAGGACAACACACGGAACGGGTGAGCTCCTTGATGGTCTGTTCGCTCACCCCACACCCCCAAACATGCTGAGCTGCCCGTTGGCCATCTGGAGATCGGCGGGGACGACATCCCACGACTCGAGTTGCGCGATCAGGTCGCTGCATTGGCGGAGGTCGAGCTCGGCGTACGGCACGCACCAGCGTCGGCGGCAGTGATAGTCGAGGATGGTGGACGGCAGCCGGAGGCTGGCGCAGAGCGCGGCGACGTAGGCGCGCTGGCGGTCAGTGGGCGGCGTCATGGCTGCGTCTCTCCGATCTCCAGCAGCGTCACCACCGTGACGCCCTCGCCATCGAACACCTGCACCACGTCGTCCGTGCTGATCTGCCGGTCGTTGACCAGCACGCGCTCTTTCTCGAACGCGTCCCGCACACCCTTCATGGCGCTCTTGAGGTTGTCGCCGTCCCACGCCTGCCGCCCGTTGGGCCAGTGCACCGCGTAGGTGATCCGGCACGGCCCGGCGATCGGGGATGCCACACCGCCGGGGTAGGCGGAGCGGATCGCCAGGATCGCCATGTCGCGCCCCTCGTTGCGCAGGCGGCGCAGCGTCCGCTCCGGTGTGCGCTGGTTGGGATTGAGCCGGACGGGCGGGACCCATGGCACCAGCACCGTGTAGACGCGTCGCGCGTTGATCGTGGCGCTCACAGCGGCACGTCCGAATCGTCGCGCGTGCCAGTCCACGTCGCGAACAGAAACGTCTCCCCCTTGTGTTGCACGATGTCGAGTGACCATTCGTGCCCGCACTCGCCGTAGAAGTTCACGCGCACGGCGTCTCGCCGAGATGACGGGTTCTTTTCGCTCACCGCGTTGCCGCTCGGTAATGAGATTGCGGTCGTTGGCCCGTCTTCTCGTGGTCGGTCGAAGACGATCGTTTCGGCATGGTGCTGGTAGGAATCGGCGCACACGGGGCAGTTAATCCGAGCGCTCGGCTTATCCCAATAGTCGTCCCACTCAATGTGCGGCGCGACTGAAACGATCTTGTGCTCAGAACGGCGGTTCACTCGTCGCATCCCCTTCCAGCGCGTCGTGCGCCTGCACCAGCGACCGCCACGGCTCCAGCGGCGCCACCGTCCGATCCATCCGGATCAACTCCCACAACGGCTCACCGTGCCACCCCCGGGGAAAATCGGTGAGCACCCACTCGCGATGCTCGGCCCACGCGTCCGTCCACAGCTTCGAGCTGATCCGCCGCGCAACCCGGTGCAGCTCGTCGCGCTCACGCTTCGCCGTCTGTACGCAGCTCCAGTGCGCCGCCTCCGCGGTGGCCCGCATCTGGGGCGTGCCCTGGATGGACGGATCGTCCAGACGGGCGGCGATGCGCGCGGCCTTGCGCGTCGCTGCCGCGCTGGCGCTCGCGTGCTCCAGAGCGGCGAGCAGCGCATTGGAGAGCGCCACCCACACCGGATGGTTCGCCGCGGTGTAGGCGGGCCCCGCGGGCTTGTCCGCCTTCGACGCGGCGGGCATCGTGAAGAGATCGAGGTTGACGCTCACGCCGCCAACCTCTCTCCGAGCACGAGCTCGACGTCGCCCAGCGCGTCGGACAGCTGCTCGTACGCGGCCAACCACGTCAGCCACTTGCCGTCCAACGCCTCGTCACCCACGCCGATCGGCATGCCTTCGGTGAGCCGTCGTTCGTAGTCCTCACGCAGCGCGGCCGCGGCTTGGGCGGTCTTGAGCGCGCGCACCGTCGCCACGCGCCGCCGTCCATCGCCTTTCGCATCCCGCACGCGTTCCGCGGCCTCCAGGACGCGTGTGATCGCGTCGCAGGCCTTGCCGGGTAGCGGCGAGCGGAACACGCGCGGCGTGACGCCCTGGGCGCGCAGGAACGCCTCGATCTGGGCGATGCCCTCCGTCACCTGTTTCGTCGCCGGGTCGATCGCCTGGAAGAGCCACACCGTGGCGCCGGCGCGCGCGGGCTCCAGCGCTTCCCGCCGATCCGGCGAGAGCGTGACGTGCCGCGCCTCGAGGCCGAATGAGGTCGCCGCCAACACGGCCCGGGTGCACACCGGTGACGCACCGCATGCGATCACCGTCGTGTCCGGCGGAAGCTCGCGGAGCGCGGCATCGATGTCGGTGAGCGGCTGGAAGATTCTTGACCCGAGAATGACGATGTTCACGCCGCCTCTCTCCGTTCCACGTACCGGCTGCACGGTGGCGCAAAGTCGCGCGTTCGCAACGGGTCGACGCCGAGCATGAATTGAGCGGCCGCTTCCTCTCGCGTCATCACCAGCCGCTTGTCGCTCGGCCCGTCGATTTGGACGACGATCGCCCGGCACTGCCCAAACCCGTCGTCATCCGTGGGCCGCTCCCAGTGCGCGCACCGCCCGCAACACGGCCCGTCCGGCATGGACGGCAGCTCCGGTTTCGGCGCGCGCTTGCGCTTCCGTTCCTTCGCGAACCGGATGTCGTCTTCGCCTAAGAACGACCGCTGTGCCGAGATGTCGGACGGATGGGAATCGCTCATCGTGTTGACGCCTGTTGACCGATGTTTACAGCGACGTGTAAACACCCAAAAACCGCAGAACTCCGCGCGATTTCGCCCGACTTTTGCCTCGTGTTTACGTGTTTACCGATTTCGCGGGACGACCGCGTATGACGATTCCGGTAAACATGTAAACACCGGCCCAAACTGAGCCGGATTTCCGCAGAACTCCGCGCGATTTCGGTGTTTACCGGCTCGTGTAAACACGTGTAAACATCCGTCAACATGCTTCGCTCTCCGGCGCGATGCCGATCAGGTTGTCCGGGGTTGCCACGAGCTCGCCGTTTTCGATCATGGCTTTGACGACGCGGGCGAACACACCCGGCCCCGCGCGGTTCCCCGCGAGCTGCTGCACCTTGCGTTTGGAGAGGTACGGGCCGCGCCGGGCGAGGACTTCCATGATCTGCCGGGCCATGCGTGCGTCCGGAGATTCGCCCCAGGTCGGAAGCAAACGGCGCGTGTGTCCCCACGACCAATCGACCGTCGCGATTGCGGCATCGAGGTGATCACGCCGGATCGTCGCCGAGCGGTCAAGAACCGCGTGCACCAGCGCGACCTTTTTGACGAGCGTGCCGAGCCGGATCCCCATTGCGTCCTCTTGCGAACTGGTATCGCCCTGGGGATAGGCGTCGATATACCAGGCGTCCCATCGTGCGACCGCTTCAGCGTCGAATCCGAGCACGCTGCCTTCGGCATAGCTGCCGATCGCATCGGTCGCACGGCGCATAAGTTGCCAGCCGGCGGTCTCGTCCAGGTGCGGCGGGTTGGGCCGTGGCCCTTTGCCGTCTCCGACAATGAGCAACCAGCGGTTGAGAAACCCGCTGTACTGCTGGCTGTCGCCGATGAGTTGCGCGAGGATCTCCGGCTGCACCGCCGCCATGATGCTGAGGAACGGGTTAATCGCCTCGCGAGAGTCCTCGTCCTTCTTCACGTTGTTCTGAAGCGTCGGCGGGCCGTCGTAGGCATCCATCAGCGTCGGCGAGATCGAGCTCGTCGATTCCCGCGTCGCGTTGTGCATGAGCTTTGCGAACTCGGTGACGTAGAAGTAGAGGTTTGGATGTTTCGCGAGCCGGCTGATCAGCCCCTCGGCGCTCGACACGTCGCGCGTGACGCGGAACGGGATGCCAAGCGACACCATGAAGGAGCCCGGCGGTGGCGGAAGCATCGGCAACGCGAGCGAACGTTTGATCGCCGTGTCCTTGCGTGCGCGGCCGGACGGGCCGATCAGCAGGGTGTAGAAGTTCGGCAAGAGGCGTTCGCTTGCGTGAAGCAGCGCCATCCGCCGCCCGATGCACGCGCCGATCAGCGTCAACCCACATGCGAGGTGGAAGGCGTCCGGCGCTTCGGTCGTCGGCTCGACGAGATCGATGTACTCGCCGATCCACCCATACCGGGCCGCATCCGGGATCGGTGTGGGCGAGAACGCGGGCTCTTCGGTTTTCGCCTTGCCAGGTTTCGCCGCCCCGCCGACGACCTCGAACATGCCGACGCTGACCGCGCCGCTTGCTGCCGCCTGCCGGTAGCGGCCCAGCACCCCGTCGACGAACGTCACCGCCGCGGCCGGCATCAGTTGCGCGAGTTGCGTGTACCCGGCGATCGGCGCGCCCTGACGCGCCCGGCGATACGTCGACGCGACGGCCGCGCGGCGGTCCCACGGTTTCGCGTCATCGACGCTCAATGCCTCGACGATCGCGAGCGCCTGATCCTCCGGCACCCCGCCCTTGGCGAGCATGCCGGCGACGGCGAGCCCCATCGCGTGTTTCTGCCCCAGCGTCCAGCTCGGCCGGATCGCGTCGACGATCGCCTGGGCGTCGTCAGCCGACAGACCCGGCCCGCTCGTCGGGATCATCCGCGCCACCGCACGTGGCGCGGCGGGGTTGACGCCGAGCGGCGCCGTCTCGCCGGTGTAGGGGATCAGCGACTGCACCAGGCGTGGGACACGCCCCTTGTGGTTGGTGCTTTCCGGCAGCCGGGTGACGCGCGTGCCGCCGTCGTTCACCTTGGTGTCGACCAGGTGCTCACCGCCGGCATGCTGGTTGATGCGCTCGACCAGCAGCTTGTGCGCGGCCTTCGCGTCCAGGACGCGCGTCTGGTCCCCGTCGGCGATGTAAATGTAGGCGCACAGCCCATAGCCCGTGTAATCGAGCCGGTGCATCGGCAGACCGAGCGCGCGGAACGCGTCCTCGAGATCGACCCGCAACCCATCGATCAACACGTTCAGTTCGTCTTGCGGCATCTCGCCAAGCTCGGCGAGCAGCGCGGCGCGTTTCGCCTTGCTCTCGTCGTCTTCACCCGGCTGGCAGCCCATGAAGTCGAGCAGATCGGCATCGAACGCGAGCCACAGCACGCGCGTCAGGTTCTCGGTCGTCCGCCCCTTGTTGCCCTGGAGCGCGCCGTCGCGAAAGAGCCCAGCCGCCGCGTAGAGCGCGTCGCCGGCGTCCTCGATCTCGAGCTCGAGCGCGTTGCCAAGGTAGGCGTGGCGCACGCGCCCGTCGATCATGGCCATGAGGACGCCGCGCTCGCCGTCGCGCTCGTGGAGCCCTATTGCATTGGCGACCGTCCCGATGCGTGTCATGGTGACCCCTGTTGCCCTCTCGCCGTTGCAGCGCCGCCGTGACGGCGCTGGGACGGAGAGACGACGAGTTACCGTTATTTCAGCCAGCGTTCCGCAAAGTCCGACCAGTCGAACGGTGAATCAATCGTCGTCGTCGAGAAACACGTTGCCAGCGGCGCCACCCGCTGCGGCTGCTACCGGTTGCGGCGCAGCCTGCTGCCCGGTGACGGCGGTGGCGGGCTGCCAGGTGTCCTTGACGACGTTGCCGTAGACCTCGATACCGTTCTGGCCCTGCTTCGTGCTTTGGTTGACCATGGCGGCGAATTCGCCGTTGAGGTAATCGAGCAGATTGATCGGCTCGCCGTCCTGAATCTCCTTGCCCCGGATCGCCGCGATCATCTTTCCGACCGCGCTGTTCGCCGTGATGTTCGAGCGCCAGTTGCCGTCCGCGGACACCTTGGCGACCGAGAGCAACTGGCTAAACATCGCCTTATCGTTGAACGTCCCCGGCGCCCTGACGACGAAGACGGCGCGCACGTTCTTGCTTTTGCCGAATTGCCCGTCCATCTCGAAGGGTGCGCTGAACGCCTTGAGGCGCAGCAGGTAGAACCCGGTCGCGGGCGGTTTGAACTGATCGCGCGCGATCTCGATCTCCGCGATGACGCCGTTTTTGTCTTTCGCGAAGTAGGTGACGGGCCCGCCGCCCGCCGCGCCCTGGGTCTGAAACACGCTCTGATCGACGGCCATGTCCGTGCTCCTGTCGTTCGATGGATTCGATGATTCGATGGGTCGGTGTGTCGTGGTGTCGACGCTAGGCGCTCCCCTCCGCGGCCTTCGCCGCCTTCATCTCGGCGATCAACTCGGCGATGCGGACGCGGCGCTCGGCGACCGGCTCGGTCGTGCCGCGTTCCCACATCGAAATCGACGCACCGGACACGCCGAACGCATCCGCCATCGCCTGCTGGCTCCAGCCCTTCCACGCTCGCAGCGCCCGGATGTCGGCTGGATCGATCCGAGCAGGCGGCTCGGCTTGTTTGAACGCGGTCGGCGCAAGCCCGGCGACCTGGGCGACGCGTGCGAGGTGGAGCTCATCGACCACGACGAACAGCCGCTCGCCGGTTGCGTGGCAGACATCAAGCAGCTCGCCCAGGAACTTGGCGTTCACGACGGTGAAGACGCCGTCCGGCACCTCCACCCGCCGCGAGCTGGCGATCAGGTCACTGGCGACGGCATCGAGCCGCCGCCGTTCGCGCATGCGATCCGCGTAGGTGCTCGGCACGCGACCCGTGTAGATCTCGGGCTCGGCTACCGTCGCGACCATCGCGATCCTCCGTTGCCCATCAGGGCGTCAATCCGCCGGTCCCACGCGCAGCCCCAGCCGTGTGGCCAGGGCGCGCGAGCGGGGCGGTCAATCCGTGTCCAGCGCATCACGCAGCCTTCGCTTCCGCGTCTTCGCGATTGCGGTCGGCTGCCTGCGCCGAGCCGACTCCGTGGGCCGCCTCGAGGTGCGTCGCAATCGCGTACCAGTCCGGCACGCCCCGCCCGGTCCATTCGACGGTCGTCTCGTTGCAGCGCCAACCGTCAGCCTTGGTGTGCGTGTGAGCGATCCGAACGCGAATCTCCGGCTCCTCAGTCCGAGCGACACCGCCGCTCATCAGGGCCTCAAAGGACTCCTCCAGCGCCTTGATTCGATCGAGCAACGCGCTCAGTTCCGTTCCGGTCATTTCCGTGCTACCCTTTCTTGCGTCAGTGATCCGTGTTCCGAGCCCTCTCCCGTGTCCGCGGCGAGAGGGTTCTTCGTTACCGCCCCAACAATGAAGCCGGGATAATGTCCTTGGCCGCTGCGTAACCGATCACGATGCCGCGAAGTTCCATGACGGTGCTCCTCGTTCGCTCCAAAGCGTCCATCTGGCGATCGGACATCTGAAGCGCCATCAGGGTCGTCACCAACTCAGCGGCCCGCGCCATTGTTCGCAGGTCGTCTAGCGTGAACAGTTCCGCGAACCGCGCGCCCGGCTGCATGCGCTGATTCGCGGTGTTGAGCGCGGTGCTTCTGTCAAGTTCCAAGGCGGCCAGGGTTTCATCCCAAACCTTTGCAACCGGCTTCTTCATGCCGCTGTTGGCCCTCCGTCGCCGCCGCGCTGTCGGCGGAACGGCACGACGGTTGCCGCCACCCGCTGCCACCGCTCCCGCATCGTCCGCTTCACCGATGGCGAGTCGATCCCCGCCGAACCGCCCGCGATCCCCGCAATCACGTGCATCGAGGTCGTCAACACCGCCAAATGCGGCGCCAGCTGCGTCGACCGCACGTGGTAAATGCGGATCGCTTCCTCGTGGCTCACGTGGCCGTCCGCCAGCGCACGCCGCCACATCGCTTCGACTTCCATGTTTGCCTCTTCCACGACCGTGGACAGAGGCGTTGGTCTGCTCATGGGAATCCGCTCCTCGTCACTAGACGCATCCTCCAATTCGCCTGCTACCGTCCAGGTCGCCGGGGCAGCCATTCTTCGATCCACCCCGGCGACGTTACACCACCTGGTTTGTCCGCACTGAGGAGTTACATGGGCCGCCTTCCTTTCGCGATTGGACAGGGACCAATCGGGCGCACCGCCCGTCGCGAGGTCATCAGTGCCCGGCATGAAGCGCACCGATGGCCCCGCGACGGACGGGCTGGCCGAAGCCAACCCGCCCGCCTGGGGAGAGGAGTGGGGATCCGCCAGGGCGTGGGGCTGGCGGTCCTGAGAACAGCGATACCGGCGCGCAGAGCGGTCCATCCCAGAACCACCCTTCGGGTTATTCGCAACCCCGTTGACGCGCTCAACCGTTTCGGACGGCACCGCTGCTCTCAGGACCGTCATCAGAACCACCGCACCAGCGCGCGGCCCAACTGGTACATGCCGTACCAGAACGCCACGCCCATCAGCCCCAGCACGGCCCAGGTGAAGAGCCGCGCCGCCGGGCTCATCGGCGCTTCGTCGACCACCTCGGTGTCAAGCGGCTCGCTGCACATGCCGGTCGCACTCCCACTTGTTGACGCGGGTGGCGATGCAAGCGGCCCACTGGGCTCGCTGCGCGTCATCCGCCCACCGGACCAGATCAGGACAGAGGTCGAGGTCGCGGGCTGCGCGGCGGGCTGCTGCCGCCAGATCGGAGTGCTCCGCGTCGATGGCACCGGCGCGGACGAGAGCGGTGCCCAGTGCGTCGTAAGGTGCGTCGGATTGCATGCCACCCCTCCGAGATCACGTGCGCGGTCGTTGAACGCCTGCCAGAGGTACTGCATCTCAGAAGTTCCCGATCCCGAGGGGGTCGAACGCTTCGATGTCGGAGTAGGGGAGTGCGTCGCAGACGTAGCTCACGGCGAACGTGCTGCCCGGCCTGCCGGTCGCCCGGCGCACCAGCGGCGTGCCGTCGAGGTGATACCCAACGACCCATTCGTCCCACGCCAGCGTCACCGGGATCGCTTCGCCGGTGACCGGGTGCCGCCCGGTGATGGTTCGCGTCGCCGTCATCGTTGCGCTCATCACCGTCGACTCCGATCTCGCGCCGACTGCTTCCGGCGCGCCTTGATCTGCTTCCGCACGGAACGGGGGAGGTAGGTGCCGGACTCGATGGACAGCCGCTTCGCCTGGCCTTTCGGTGGCGGGGAGTCGAACAATTCGTCAAGCGTCCACGTTCGTTTGATCTCGACCATCTACTTCGCGTCCTCTCCCTTGTCGGCGGGCCAGAAGCCGACCAACTCCGCCGTCTCCGGCAGCGACGGCTCCAGCTCGCCCGCTTCGTCGCGCTCACCGGGCAGCGGTGGCCACCAGCCGGTGTCTTCCGGATCGCTCACGCCGCCGCCTCCCGCTCGCTCGCCGCCAGCGCCCGCAGGCTCGCCAGCAGCCCGACCATCAGCCCGTGGACCGTCTCCGCGCTCACATCCGGCGCGGCGGTTTCGTCACCGCCCACAGCGCCAGCGCGAACGCCAGCAGCAACAGCGCATCCATCCGCGTCATCCATCAGGCGGCGACCTCCGTGCGACCGATGAGCGGAGAAGTTCCGCCATCTGACACATCAAAGAGCACAAAAAAAGGCACTCCCAGGGCTGCCCCAACTCGTCGTGCAACGTCTTCCCTGACCACCAGGTGACCGTGGGCAATGTCGCTCACGTACTGGCGGCTGAGACCGATCTGCCGCGCCAGCCAGGCCACGCTCCGGCCCTGCTCGCGGATAGTCGGAATGACGTTTGTTGCGCGGTACTGCGCAGTCAAGGTTTGCTCCATGGCGGAATCCTACCGCACTCTGACAGATGTGTCAACTAGCATATTTGGCATGTCCACAAGCACCTTCGCGCCATGGTTGCGCGATCAGATGCGACGGCGGGAATGGAATCAGACCGACCTAGCGCGACGGCTCGATACCCATTCATCGGTGATCAGCCGGTGGGTCCGTGGCGAGCGCCTGCCGGACACCGCCAGCTGCGACCGCATCGCCGATGTGTTCGGGCTGCCGGTGGACGACGTGCTGACGCTGGCAGGGCATCGGCCGGCGACGGAGCCGATCAAGCCGGACGATCCCCGCACGGAGTTCATCAGCCTGGTCAAGCGGATCAGGTGGTCACCCGAGCGCGTCGCCATGATGCGGTCGATCTTGACGGGCATGGCCGAGTACGACCGGAAGGAGCGGGGCGGCGCCTGAAAATTGCTCCCGATATTGCCCGCCAAACCCCTTGACAGATGCTAGCGATACCGCTACTATCTATACATAGACAAGACGAGCGT
>ERZ761591.38-NODE-38-length-39329-cov-5.850537_pt1 | contig 39329 bp, 64 predicted proteins | sample MGYA00512167_ERZ761591 | MGnify/ENA primary metagenome ERZ761591 (study PRJEB28899, sample SAMN03785559) | bioreactor sludge metagenome | biome: EBPR Sludge; feature: EBPR Bioreactor; material: 0.22µm filtered reactor supernatant | place: Saint Lucia: Queensland...
GCGCTTTGGTTGGCGGTAGCCTTGGGGCCGCCCTTCCTCCGGTGGCGCGTGGGCTCGGCAATGCATTCGAGTACGTGTCGAACCAGCGGCGCGGGCTACCCCAACAGCTTCAGCAGTACGACCCCGCCGCAGTGCGCCGCGTTCATCAGGCATTTGAGGCGGACGACGCGGCGAACGTCATCAACGGCGGGGATCGCGCCCGCCAGATGCAGGCGGTCAATCAAGCTCGCGCCCAAGGTGGCGGCGGGATGGAGTTTGCCGAGGAACGCATCCGACAGAAGACGCCGCAGAATACCGATGAGATGATGCTCGTTGACTTCGGGCAGAACCTCATGCGGGCTGGCGATACGCTCTACAATCGGCCCGGCGCATCGGCCACCATTGGCCGTCGCGCGCTTGAGGACCGCGCCAACCTGCGACCGTCCCGCATCGCGCAGGATGCCAATCAGACCATTGGGCCTACGGTGGCCGATGACATCACCGCGCGTGCTGCTGTTGATCGCGGAAACGCGGCGGCGACACCGTTTTATGAACAGTTCCGCGCCATCCGCATTGAGCCGACCAACCAGCTCAACGACATTCTCCAGAGAGTGCCGCAAAGTGCCTATGCGAGGGCAGTGGAGATCGCAGCCGCTCAAGGCGTCAACCTGCGCACGCATAGAACGCGCGGCCTCGACGGCATGATGGTCGATTACATCAAGCGTGGTGTGGATCAGATCGCGCGCGAAGCCCCGCGAGGGTCCGACCTGCAACGCGTTTACTCCAATCTGTCGCGCGATCTGCGGACAGAGGTCGACAATTTCATGATCCAACGCGGCGCTATTGCGCGTGATGCGCAGGGGCGTCCGATCACGCCAAACGGACGCGACCCCATCAGCGTGTGGGAGCACGCCCGCAATCTGAGCGGTCAGGGCAAGGACATCCGGGAGGCAATCGACCTCGGTAATAGGGTGTTCCGCGACGAGTTGAGTGCCAACCAACTCGCCCAAGAAATGCAGGGCATGTCCATCCCTGAGCGGGAAGGTCTTCAGCAGGGCATGCGCAACAATGTCCGCACGATGCAGGTCACGTCGACCCGCGACGGACAGGTGGTCAACCCGTTTGCCAAGTACGAGAACCGCCGCAAGCTCGAGATGGCATTGCCAGACGCGGTCACGGCTAATTCGCCGATGAGCGCTCAAGAGCGCGCCCGCCAGTACCTCAACCGCATGGACGCGGAAGCCAAGATGATGGCGACCGAGCAGGCCATCAAGGCGGGGTCTCCGACCGAGCCTCGGCGCATGGCGCGAGAGTTGTTCCCGATGCCGGCGGGGGCTGGTGATCAGCAGCTTTCCGGAATGCGGCAATCGACGTTGACGGGCGCCGCGATGGAAGCCGTCTACCGTATCGGCAATGCTTTGACGATGGGCGTTCTCAACGAGCGTCGCAACCGCATCGCAACGGACGCGGCGCGGATGCTGTTTGCCAGTGGCGCCACCGGTGACGACATCATCCACGGGCTGATCGCCTACGGCCAATCCGCAAACATGACGGGACAGCAGCGAGCGGTGTTTGAGCAAAACGTGCGCCGCTTCATCACCGGTCTTCGTCCTCAGGCTGTCGACACAGCAACCGGCGAACGCCGTCCATGATGTCTTGCCGCTCGTGGTCGTGCATGACGATCCACGCCAGCGCGCACACGCCGGCCATCCACCAGGCGAAAGCCCAGTAGTTTCCGACCGTGAACTGATCCTTCAGCCATCGTCCTCCGGCTGTGAGGATCAGCAGTGTTCCCACCAATATGAACAGCGGCTTCATTGATCCGATATGACCTCCGTCGACCGCTACCGCGCCGGCCCCTTCACACACGAGGGCGGCGGCATCCACGTATTCCCCGTCACCGATGGAGCGAGAGAGACTGCGGTCGGGCTTTACAACCGGGACGACCGCGGATCGGTACGGGAGCGGGCTCGGCTTGTCGGGGACAAGCTCGGGATCGGGATCACGGACCCCAAGTATCCCCTGGACGTGGCCGGCATCATTCGCACGCGCTCGTGGCTGGCGGCTGATCTGCCGGCCGGCGAGGTCGGCTGCATCGCGACGGCGATCGATCACCGTTACGGCCCCGGCACGGGCGTCCTCGTCCACCACAACGGCAGGGCCTGGCAGGAGGTCGGCAGCGTATCGCTGGCGGGCCAGTCCGTCACGACCGAGCCGACCGTTCCACGTTCTGAGTTCGACGCGCTCAAGGCCGAGCTGGATGCGCTGAAACAGGCTTACGCCGAGCTCCGGTACACGTTCGAGAACCACACCCACACCCACGACCAGCTGGTTTGACCATGGCGGAAAACGATGCACTGATCCGGGCGCTACAGGCGAAGAACAAGGCCGGGGATCTGGACGCTATCCCGGTGGCGCCGCCGGAAGACGACTCAACATGGATGCAGCGGCTTGGCTCGTTCTTGAAACAAGGTGCGTTCGGAGAGGCCCAGCCCGGCCAGCGCGGGACGTGGGTGCCGTCCAAGATCGGAGAAGACGGCAAGCCCGAGATCGCCGTCCCCGGCGTGATCCAGCAGCCGGCGGAGAGCCTGCAATCCCTGATGACCGCCCCTCTCTCCGATATTGTCAGGAGAGGAGACCGGGACGCGATCAGGGCAGCAAGCGAAGCATCCTTCGACGTGGCAGGAGCGCTGCCAGCGGCGGGGAGCATGATTGGGGCGGCGGCAAAGAAAGCGAAGCCATCTCCGACGCAATCGCTCGCTCCTGCGCCATATCCACTGGACCACGTTTATGAGCGTGCGCCGGTCCAATTGGATTGGAAAGGCCCGAAAAATATGTACGGGCAAGAGAACTTTCCAGGTAAATTCAGGCCGGCTGTCCGTAATGCCGAGATGGCAAGCGACCTTGCCTCAGTGAGCCGAGGATTCGATGAGCGTCCTGGCATGCCACGACCAGCGAATGACCGATTTATACGACGTGACGGATCGTCTTTTTACTCCAACCCCGACGACCCCACCACCGCGGCGATCCTCGCCCTCCTCTCCCAACAGCAGCAGGGAGCCCAGCAGCAATGACCCCGGCCAGCATCAGGAACAACAACCCTGGTGCGATGGAGCCCGGCCCGTCCTCGCGTAAATTCGGCTCGACGTCGCACGAGGTGTTGAAGTGGCGCGGCCCCGATGGGAAGCCGCGAGAGAACCGCATCGCGACGTTCCCGACCGGCCAGCACGGCGCGGCGGCGATGTTCGATCTGCTTGAGCGCAAGTACACCGGCCTCCCGCTGTCTCAAGCCATAGCGAAGTGGTGCGGCGGATATTGGGCGGGGGAGTATGCCAAGACGGTCGAAGCGGCGTGTGGGCTCTCCGCATCGGACACGCTGACCAAGGACGCCGTGCGGACGCCGGCCACGGCCATCCCGATCTGCAAGGCGATGGCGCGTGTCGAAGCCGGGAAGGACTTCCCCCTCGATGACGACGGCTGGCAGGCCGCGCACGCGATGGCGTTCGGCGAGGGCCTGGCCCCGGCGCCGAGCCCTGAGAATGACGTGCCGTTCCCCAAGCCTGAGGCGGTCGCTCGCGAGAAGTCCGCCGAGGTCAAGCGCAAGGGCCTGTGGGCGACGCTGTGGGCCTCGATCGCCGGCACGGCCACGACGGTGGCAACGAACGGCATTCCCGCTCCCCCGGCCGCCGTGACGGACAGCGTGACGAACATCGGGGCTTGGAAGGGCCTGACCATGTCCGTCTTCGCAGATCCGATCCTGCTCGCTGGTGTCGGCATCATGGCCGCGATCTGGGGCATCCCGGCGCTTCTGAAGCTCAGGGGAGGGGAGTGATGTTCGGTCTATCGAAGCTGACGATGCAGCTCGTTGCGTCTGGTCTGGTCGTTCTTGGTGGCGTGAGCGCGTGCGTGATCCGGGACAAGCGGATCGAACAGCGCGGCGGTCAGAAGGTCGCCGAGAAGATCGAGAAGGCCACCAATGAAGCCGTTCGCAAAGCTGATGCCGCTGGCCGCAAGTCTGCTGCTGGTGGCGGGGTGCGGAACCCCCATTACCGCGACTGATGCCGTGAAGGTGGCGGAAGGGATCGGCCACGTCGCCCCGTCCAAGTCCGACACCTGCGAAACGCAGAAGGCCATTGCCGCCCAGTCCTCCCGGATCGACACCATCGTCCAGGGCAAAGAGGTGGTTTATAAGGCCGAGTGCAAAGACAATCCCCAACGCGTGGCGTCATCCAAGCCGAGCTGAGACCCATGGACGACCATGCACTGGCCAAACTCGCCGCCGCCCTGGCACCATCAATCCCAGCCTCATGGCTTGGAGACGGAGCACAGGCTGACCAAGCTCGAGGCGAGCGCCGAGGATCATCACCATCGGCTCAAGACTCACGCCGAAATGCACGAAGCGCAGGATCTATGGAACAAGGGCTTCTCAATCGCCCTGATTGGGGTGAGCGCTGGCCTGGCTCACGCCAAGGCCGGCGAGGTCATGGAGTTCCTGTTCGCGCTGTACAAAGGCTTGAGGCCATGACGTGGGCGCACGTCCGCCTGATCGGAGCTGTCCTGATGCTGTCCATCGTGGCCCACTATGCCGCGCGGCTGGCATGGCAGTGGATGCAATAGCGCGGCCTACTCCGTCTTGGATCAGTCGTCGTAACTGGCGGTCGCTGCGCGCTCATAGAGCGTCGTCGCTATCGCCTGATAGATGTCAGCTTCCTCGGCATCGGTGAGCATCATCGCGTCGTGCTCGGCCGGCGTCTTGCCGACGATCAGCCACTCGTAAGGCTCGCGCCTATCCGTGATCTCGATGTCAACTTCCTCACCGCGAAGCACGTAGCTCATGAGCATGGCCGGGCCTTCCTCGCCTTAGCTGCGCAGGTTCGTTGCAAGGAACAGCGACAGCTCAGTTGCCGTCCGCTCCATGTAGTCGAAGTTCGCGCGGGGGAACTTGTCGGGGTTGGCCAGAACGCGCTGCGCCGACGCGAGGTTGTTGCGCACGAGGCTCCAGTCCACGTCGGACATGCGGTCCCACTGGAAGCGCTCGCGCACGAACCGGCTCGAAATCGGCTTGTCTTCGATCTGCGTGTCCATGGTGGCCCTCACTGTCTTGAACGGATGTCCTTTGCCGCATCGATGCGGCCCGCGCGATACCCCCTGTCCCAGGCGCCGCGATTGCGGCCAATATCTACGGGGATGTCAACGACTCGCGCGCACGCCTCACGCTCAGCCGCAACGGCCTTGTCAATACGGGAGCGAAGGTAGCCTACCGGATCGAATTCCACCGCCGCACCGCTGTGCTTACCGAGGCGGAACAAATAGTCGCACGCATCCTTGGCAATCTTCTCCGTGTCCATCGCGGCCTTCCTCGGCTTGAATTAGGTGGCCGTCTCTCCGGCCTGTCACGCCATCCCGGAATTTAGAAGCTGACGTTGCTCATCTACGCGCGCTCCGGTTACGCGGCCGACCGTCACATGCTTAGATCGGCGTGGGCTTCGCATTTGCGCGGCATGCCCGTAGTGATGGTGGATACGTAGCACGTCACCGTTGACGTGGCAATATGTTCGACGTAATATTTCCCCATGTCATTGAAGCCCGACCCCGTCACCGTGATTTTCGTTCGCGACGATCGCCGTCGCTCCGAGCGGGCGCAGCGCGCCATCGGACGCGAGCACAGCATCGACAGAGTGTACACGAGCTGGCCGCTGTTGATGAAGCAGCGCCGCAAGGGCGCCGGAGATGTCGTCGCCGTCACCGATCTGTGGGTGCTCGCCGATCCCAAGCAGCGCTCGATGAAGGGCGGCGTCCGCAACAGCATGATGAAGCGCGTCGCCGCGCTGCGTGCCATCGGCGCTTCGGTGTGGGAGTTGACCACTGGCCTGAGTTCATCGGACCCGGTGCAGTATGATGCGATGCTGGCTGCGGCCCTCGATGCGCTCGCCAACAGTCGCCAGCACGCGCGGGGCAAGTACGGCCGGCGGAAGGCGGATTGGACGCGGGAGCACAGGCTGATTGCGCAGATGCACTGGCGCGATCACGTGACGCACAGTAACGACGACAAGGCGCTGGCGGCGATGCGCGCGGATGGCGTGCCGAGCGCCAACCGGAAGCGCGTCGCGGCGGAGCTGGGGCCGAGCGGCCGGAAGCCGGGGACGACGGGGCCGCGACCGACGCGGCGGAAACGCAAGGTCAAGCGATAGGAGCGAGAACGTGGCCAAGAAGACCGTGATCTGGAATGGGGATCAGGCGACGACGTATGTCGACGGAAAGCCGAGGCAGACCGAGTCTGGCAGACCGGCCACGCCCTATCTGCCCGACGGCGGCGAGCTGCGTCCCCTTAGAGGCACCATCAAGTGGGCCGCGGTGGGCGGGGTGCGCCTGTCCGGCGCGTCTCTCAAAGCCATCACGGCGGGAGATGAGGCTATCATCCGCCGGCTAGGTGACATGGAGTCGGCTATCGCCAACGCCCTCCGTCACGCCGACAAGAACGGCATGGGCGAGTGGCCGGCATTCAAGACGTTGCGGAAAGTCGTCAAGGGATAGATGGAGCGGCAAGTGGACGACCGGCAAGAGCACCTTGATCGCTTCTACTTCGCGCACGGCAAGTGCTGCGCGGGATGCGATTGGTGGCGCTCGCTCAACGCCGTTGTTGGCGAGTGCTCGGCGACAGTGCCGGTATCAGGCACAGACAGGGCGGCCATGTTGGGCGTGCACGGGCTAAGTCTGACGGCCTGCGCCGGTCACATGATCACGCCGCGCGATCATGTGTGCGGTGGCTTCGCGGATACGTTTGACTGGTCGACGCTGCCGCCGCACTACAGGCGGCGGGTCAGAGACCCCAACGCGCCAAAGCGCTAAGACGAGGATGGAGCGGATTATGAAGGCGCAGACCGCAGCCACGCGCGATCGGGTGCACGCCTATCGACTTGCACACCCGGAGGCCACGTATCGCGAGATCGCCGAGGCGCTCGACGTGTCACTGACGACGGTGCACCACCACATGACGACAGAACCGCAGCACGCCGTCGTCAAGCGACTGACCGAGCTGCTGTGGGACTGTGACAGGCGACTACTCGAACACGGCGACACGACCGCACACCCGCTGCGCTATCGCATCTATCGAGCGGTAGGACAGCGACCTGAAACGGAATAGGAGCGGACATGCGCAAGCTCAGCGACGACGATCGGAAGGAAGCGAATCGCAAGACGCTTCGTGCGCTGCCGGGCTATCCTTGGATGCCGTGTCCGATCTGTGCCGGCGAGGGCTACGCGAACGCGACGGGAAGCTGTGACCACACCGGATGGGAACGAGCGCGGGCTGCATTGCCTGGGCTCGTTCTCGGCGACGACACCAAGACAAATTAGGAGCGGACGATGGGCGTTGACCCCGGCACCTATAGACAGTGGACCGACGACATGAAGCGTGCCGCTATGGCTGACGCGAAGAAGGTCTGCGATCAAGCCGCGCGCATCGCCGAGCTAGAAGCCGCACTGCGCAAGATCAACGCGCTGATCGACAGCCCGGCCCGGTTCAACTCCGAGGTTCAGGCCGTGCTCGACTCTGTGATCGACACCAGCGACGTGAAGTTCAACACAAAGCAGGAGCCGCCTACCCCCTGAGCCGCACGACGTTTGAGGCCGGGGCCGTGTGTACAAATTCACCCTTGAGTCACCGGACGTTCCGACCCTGGTGCAAACACAACACCAGTAGAATCCAAGCACTTGGACAGCAAAACCGCAGCCTTCCAAGCTGATGACGAGGGTTCGATTCCCTTCACCCGCTCCAATACTTAGAGGAAAAACCGCGTTCGTGTGTACATCGGTGTTTGCAATCTATGGGCGGCTTCGTTCCCACCGCATGATTGCTTGGCGGGCCAGCTTCTCTTGGTTCACCAACCGCCCATAGTGCTCCACCATGGCCCGGCTCTGCCCTGTGATGGCCGCCACCTCGGCATCTGAGCAGCCGGCCTCAAGCAGCGTCACCACGGCGGATTTGCGCAGCCCGTGGAAGACGAGGCCCCGTTCCACCACCACCGCCGGCCGGTGCTTGCGCCAAGAGGTCTGAAAGCCGCCTTGCCACGGCAGCCCCTCGGCTGTGGTGAGGATCGTCACCGCCTTGCGCGGCACGGTCTCGAGGACGGCCCGCAGCTCGCGGTGGATCGGGATCAGAAGCTTCTTGCCCGTCTTCGACTGCTCCACCGCGATCAGCCCGCCGGCATTGATGGAGCTCCACCGCATGGCCAGCACGTCGGAAAGCCTTTGCCCGGTGTAGAGGGCGAGCGCTACGGCCCACCACAGGTCAGGGCGGAGCTCTGCCTTGGCGGTCTCAATGACCTCCCAGGGCCAAGGGTCGTAACCCTCCCCGCCCTTCAGATGCTTGACCTCCCGCACGGGGTTGTCCTCGCGCCAGCCGTGCGGCACGGACCATGCGAACATGGTCTGTAGCACCCTCAGGACATTGTTCGCGGTCGCTGGCGTCTGTGAAAGGCCATCACGAAGGCGCAGCACGTGCTTGGGCTCGACCCCCCGCACCTCAAGTCCGCCCCAGGCTTCCGTGATGACCTTGCACAGGCGCCCCCACTCCCGCTTTGTGGTCGGCTTCATTTGCCCCCACTCGGGGCTTGCCTGCCAGGCCTCGATCAGCTTGCCCACGGTGTCGGTCTTCTCGACCTTCGGCGGCAGCCGCATGGCCTCGGCGTAGGAGGCCCAGAACGCGTCAAGCTCGATGTTCGGGTCCGGCAGCGGAATCCGCTTCTCCGCTCGAGCGGTCCCCCGGAAGCGGTGCAGATAGTAGTACGGCCGTCCCACCTTGTTTCGCACGCAGACGACGTGGGGCGGCAGCTTGGGCGGCACGGTCGGCTCCTGCCATGTAAGGATCGTCGGTTGTGTTAGCATCCTTACCTATCTCCCCCTGTCGAGTCCCCTTGATCCACTCGTCCACGGCCTCCCACCGCCAGCGCGGCGCCTCGCCAATCATGACAGGAGGAGGCAGCAGGCCTCGCTTGACGAGCTGATCGATCGCCCCCACGGCGAGCTCAAGCGTGCGCGCCAGCGTCTCGCGGCTCATGTAGGCAGGGCGGGTCATGGTCCACCGAACAAGAACGAGACCTCAGTTATTGCGCGTGGGGTCGGCTTGCCTAAAATGGGGGTGACTTTGCGCTTGCTGATCACAAGCCGGACTCTTGGTAGAACTCTGATCACACGCGGGTCTGCCTCTCGAAACACGCCGACATATCTGAGAACGTTCCGGCTGTTGTGCCCGATGACGTAAACGTCAGGTGAGGACCCGAACTCGTCGCCGTCCGTCTCCATCGTCGAAGCCCAGTAGTGCCAGAACTGAACTTCATTGCCCGACCGGCGCACCCTGTACTGCCCGATACGATCTGGCTCCCCTCCAATGGTCATTGTTTTCTCTGACGGGGTCTCATCGCGTATCGTGATCTCGCCGTGCCCAGGTGATGAGCCACGAATATCGCTGCCCGTGTCCGGTCTGTACGTTCCTGAAATCGACCACCAGAACCGAGGAGCGTCCGCGCAAATCGACAGGAGCGTGCGCGCGTTGTCGTGAACGTCAAAGCCCTTCGTGATGGCGTCCATTGCTGCGTTGGCAATCATCTTGTCCGCATGAGAGATCATGGGCAGCCCTTCCACTCCTGAGCCCAGACGCCGAGAAGCATCCCGAGAACAAAGGTCATTGCGACCACGAAGAAGGCGGTGCGGAGGTCGATCACGGCTTGGCCTCCCGTGCCTTCAGCATCGCGTCGGCCATCAAGTAGCTGTGATAGGCGGCGGTATCGATTGACCATCCGGTATCATCGCCTGACAGCCGGATTATTTCTGCAAGGCACTCTGCAAGGCACGCCGCCGCGAAGTAGTCGCGGAGGGACATGCCGGGTGGGGACTCTCGCGGAGACCATCCCATTTCAGGATGCCATGGCGCAGGAAACGCCGGCCCGCCGTCTTTAATCTTCTCACTCATGGGGTATCTCCCTCATCTCGTATTGCGCCCGCTCGTTTATGACTTCCCGAAGGTGCTCGACGATCCTGAGCTGAGCCCCGGTTTCAAGCTGAGCGATTTCTGCCCAGCATTTGGAGAGCGCCGCGAACTCGAGCGCATATCCAGCGGCGGGATCAGGCCGCCTTGCCACGCGGGGGAACGATAGGAGCCTCATCGCCAAGCCCTCGACTTTCTGAACCGTTTCGGCACCCTGTTCTTCGTCGCCATGCGCCGGCCATGACCAGCAAGCGCATGGTCCTCCGCCGTCTTGTCCGTGTGGCACCAGTCGCAGACGACGCGAAGGTTGCCGTCGTCGTCGGTGCCGCCGTTCTCGAGCGCAATGGCGTGATCCACGTCCCAGTCGTCAGCCGGGCCAAGCTTGCGAGAGCACACGGCGCAGCGCCCGCCGCACGCCTCGAAAATCCTCGCGCGCCGCTGCGCCGTTATCGAGCCGCGCGCGGCATGGGTGAAGGTCGACGTGCTCACATGCACCCCCTGATGAGCTGCAACACGCTCCCCGCCAGCATCCCTGTGACAAACAGGATGGAGCCGCCGAGGACGAGCAGGCGTGGATCGGTGGTCATCGGCGGCTGCTCCTATCAGGTCGCGTTGCCAAGGTAGACCGGGCACGCGGTCTGCTCGGCGACCGCTGCGGTGATCTCCTCGAATGCGTTGTCTTCCACGACGTCGGGCCGATCCATCTTGAGATCGAACGTCACGCCACCGTTGCCGACCCGGTAGCGAACCAGGATGTTGACGGCGTAACGTGTGCCCCGGAAGTAAACCGGGATGCCGATCTGAATGGCCTCAGGAAGAGCGCCGGACGCGGCTCCGTTCTTCTGCACCTCCTCCGAGTAGTTCAGCTTCACCGTCCCGTCCGGCTGGTAGACGACGGAGTCGAACTCGACCTTCTTCTGCGCCTTGAAGGTGCGCACGATGTCGAGCAACGAAGCAGCCGATGGCGCCGTGATGTCGGCGCGGCACTCCTCGATAGCTTCCGCGAACTCGACTTGCTTGAGAGGCGCCGAGCAGAGCTTCTTCCACCGCGACCACTGGTCAGAGTAGCGCGGCACGTAGTGCACGAAGTGCTCACGCCGCTGCGCCGCGCCCGGAAGGTGATAGTCCATGTCCGCGGTAACGCGCGCGCCTTGTCCGCCGCGCAAGAAACCTGGCTCAGCGAAGACCTGCGTCTTGTCGGTCTTGTACCGGTTCACGTAGGCGACGAAGCTGTCGCGCTCGTGAATGGTGACGTTCGACTTGATGCGAAGCAGAGTCGGTTCCGGCTTGTCGACAGGGTCGATGATGCGAAGCTCGGACTCGGCAGGGAGCACGACGCCGACCGCGCCGCTCGGCAACTGCACGGTCGGGGCCGCGCGTTGTCCCTGCTTGAAGATGTCGTCGAACGTCTGGTGGTTGAGGACTTCCGTCATTATGATCTCGTTGTGTTGAAACGCTCGCACGCGCAGAAATTCAGTCGTTCACGGCCTTGATCTCTCCAGTCTCGCCGTCCATCACTTCGCGCAACGGCAGCTTTGGCTGGCGAGGATCGTCGCGCACGAGCTGGCCATCGCTGTCCGTGAAGAACGTCGTGCTGGGTCGGTCGTGCTCCGGCACGGTGGCGTCGTAGTCGGCATCGACAGAGATCGCGCCCTTGCCGGTGGGCGTGAACTCCAGAACGAGCTTGAGCTTTCCGGCCTTGCGGGTCTCGCGCACCGCCGCAATCACCTTGTTGATCTCGTTTGTCAGGTCTCGGTTGAGGTATCCATCTTCGACTTCGCGCAGGAAGTCGGTGAAGGGCTTTCCGTCAATCATCTTGCAAGTCTCCGTTCTGATCGCTGGTTCGCATCCGACGCCATCCACTCTTTGAACTTCATCTCGACGTAGGCCATTTGCACCTTGCGGAGGTTCGCCTCCTTCCGCGCGTTGGCGATGACCTCGAGGTGGTCACGCCACTCCTGGCTGGCCTTCGTCAGCATCTCCGCTTTCGACACCGGCAGGTCGCCCTTACCGACCATCATCTGCGCCAGCACCGCGCTCTTGGTGTCCTCGAGCAGGGATGCCGCGTGCTCCGCTTGCACCCATGCTTTCGCTACCAGCCTGTACTGTTCCGAGAGTGGGCGCTCGCGTTGTGGGAGCGGCTGCACCATCGCGGCCGCGCGCTCGGTGATAGTCATTGGCTGTGATCTCCAACCAGCACGCTTCCCAGGTATCGCGGCCCATCTTCCGCATCTCATCAAGACCGCTGACCGTGATGCGCCCCTCGCGCCACGCACGGACCAAGGTCAGGTCGTAGAGGCGGAGCTTCATGCATCCGGCCCGTAGTCGACGGGCAGATCGGGCACGACTTCGATTGCGTCATCCGGCGTGGGATCTTCGCCGACCGTAGGCGGCAGCGCCTTGGCTCCCGGCGTAATCGTCTCTTTCGCAGCCGGCGTCACATCGCGCATGGGCTTGTCTTCCTCGACCTCCTCGCGCAGATAGAGGCCGCCCAGAACGTCTGCGGCGCCGTCGCGTGCCGCAAAGCCGCGCGCCCGCATCTGGAGCATACGATCGGGAAACTGCTTCCACGGCCCGGCTTTGCCCCACAAGCCGGCGGTCTTGGCGTCTGATAGTGAGAACACGCCGGTAAACACCTGCCCATCGGGGCGCGTGATCTCGCACTGCGCGCACCGCGTTTCCGCGCCGCCGCCAATGCTCTCTTTGATCTTAAACCCGCGAGACAGAAGCAGCGCCGGGATCGCATCGCCCCAGACTGTCGGTCGGCCATTGATGACCGCGATCCGCTGCACCGCCTGCATGGGAGGCAGGCCGAGCTCAAGCCCGTGCATGATGGCGACGGTCAGAGCTTCGGCGGTTTTCATGCCGTTGGGGGCAAGCCCGCTTTTGGCAATGGCCGTGGCCAGCCGGAACACCTGCTCAATATCGGTCGGCACAATGCCGGTGATCTTGCCGCCGGCCGTCAATGGGATGATGTTGCTCATCAGCGCACCCGCTTCTCTGTCCGCTTCACTCGGTCGTAAAGGTCGCGCATCACCAAGAACGTTCCGGCCTCATCATCGAGGCTTGGGAAATGATGGTGTGCATAGTCGCCTTCTTCTTTCGCGAAGCGGCAAAGGTGGGCGCCGCCCGTGATGGGATGGTCTGGGTAATTCTCCTCCCAAAGCAGCTTGTAAGCCGCGAGCTGGTACAGGTAATCGGGATAGATGCTGTTCGACGTTTTCCAATCGATCAGCGCCAAACCGTTGCTGCCGTTGACGATGCCGATAGCGTCGAGCGTGCCGCCAAATTTGTGCTTCTCGCTCGCCAGCGAAACCTCGGTGTGTCGGACCTCGAGCTTGGTCATCGCCGACCACGTCAGGTAGGCGTCAAATGCACGTCGCGCCTTCCCGATGATCTCGCCGTCACCCTCAAGCGTCGGCAGTTCGCGCTTGTTCAGGTGCGCTTCGACCAAGCTATGCGCCATGGTGCCAGCGGTTGCCGCAGGGATGCGCGCTTGATCCAGCGTCTTGCCCTCGAGGCCGGCATTGTTGGCCCAGTACAGCAGCGCGCCGCTGTCCTTGAAGCGGCCGATGATTGTGGTCACGGATGGAAGCCGCTTCCCGTCGCTGTCCTTGTAGATTTTCGCAGCCATTGCCCTATCCCTCGTGCTTGACCCGCGCCGCCTCGCGCATCAGAAGCGCCCAGGTCAGCTCTTTGCCGTGCCGCTCTTTCAGCTCGTCGATGATGTCGGCCAGGCGCTCGGCCGGCGGGGTCCATTGACCCGCGCGCTCGACCGGAACCACCTGCATCGGCATCAGCTTGATTTCTGCTCTCTCTATCGTCTCGCCCATGGCCCATGCCGCGATGAACGCAAGCACTGCGAAATGCACCGCACCGACAAACAGATACCTAGCCACCCACATGACCCACCCCGCTAGAACTGAAGCTCTCTCAGGTCGCGAAGCTTCTGCTTCAAAAGCCTGATCTCGTTGTCTCTGATCTGCTGAGCCCGACGCTTTGCCTCGGCTTCTGTGCGGTGCCATTCGTGACGCCGGGCGATCACCGACGCAAAGTCGCCTTCGCGGAGAAACCGGAACCCGTAGCCGCCTTGGATCTTCGCAAACCGGCCGCGCACTTTCAGGATGCCCTTCGTCAGCGCGTACTTGGTCACATACGCCTCTACTTCGTCCGCCATCACAGAAGCTCCCGCATCCCCAGCCGATGCTCGCGGTACTGGTCCCGCATGGGCGCACGCTCTTCGACCTTGTCGTGGATCACGCCCTGCCACTTCTCTTCGATGTGCGAATGGACTTTTATGAACAGCGCCCGGCCGAGCGGGTCTGTGACATCCAACGGAACCTTTGACCCATTGGCGTCGACCATGAGGGTGACGGTCCAGTGCAGGTCTTCGTTGATGTCCTCGTGCCACTCGACTTCCGCCGTGATCCCGGACACGCACACGATGGCGTCGGCCACCGGCAGGTCCATTGCATCGAGATCGATTTCAAAGGTGCCTTCGGTAGACATTTTCAGCCCCACCTATTGAGGTTTACCAACGATAAAATTTGGCAGCGCCTCCACCTCGACGGGATAGCGACCAACCCACTCCGTTGGCCTCAGAATCACCACGTCAAAGCTCGTCGCGTAGTCGCCCCACATTGACCACCCGTTCTCACAAATGGCCTGGACGGCTTCGCGCGCGCAGCTTGCGTTTGAGTTTGACTTGTGCGGATCGTCGGCGCTGCGGTGGCAGCCGTCCACGTACCAGTGGACTTCGATCAATTCGGTTGCCATTCCCGCCTCCGTTTGTAACCACCGGCCGGGGTTATTAGCCCCGGCCGGTCCCTCTCACACGGCGCTTTGACCCCCGCTGCCGTGCGTGGAAATCGGTTCGATTGTGAACTCAGGGATGCGTCCGTATTTCAGGAACGCGTCTAGGAGCTGCTGCCGGATGTGCTCGGCATCGTCGTCTGTCGCGTCTGGAAACTTGCCGCGGAAGTCCGCGACCGCTTTGTCCATCGACTCTGAGATGCCCGTCGGAACCACCACCAGCATGTCCGCCTCCGTGTTCTGTGATCAGCCGCCGCCCGATCAGGGACCCCGTGGGCTGCCGGGGGAGAGTGGAGAGCGGCGGCTGATCTGGAGATAAACTTACTTTATTCTCCGGGGTCTCGTCAACACCTCACGTCAATTTTTTTTATCCACAGGGTTGTCGTTGTGCCGCAGCAGTAAGATTAACGCCGCCCGGTTCAGGCGGCGTTCGTATTGCTTTCGGTGGTAGGGCGGGACCGCTTGAGGGCAAGGGGCAAGAGATCGTTCGGCTCCACGTCGAGGAGCCGACAGATGCGCGTCAGCATCGCGATGTCCGGCTGTGCCGTCCCGCGTTCCCAGTGTCGATAGCGGTTTTGTTCGACCCCAAGCGCCTCAGCGAAGCGCTTGGCCGTGTCGAAGCCCGCATCTTCGCGAGCCTTCTTCAGGCGTCGTGCGAATGCGTTCATGACCTCGGTCTGGAACCTCTTGTCCATGTGGGGACAATCGGCTTGTCCCCAGCGTTGCGCACGTCCAACGGCTGAACGCGACGTGATGGCTTGACCGTAGCACGGCGCGGAGATAAATTCAATTGACGCTAGGGACGACCGTAGGTCTGTCCCCAACGCGTTCGCGTCCATCCTGTTCCCGTCGCGTCCTTGTCAGTGCGTAGCGCCAGGCCCCAGCGGTCGGCGGGTGGGTGATCCGTTGCTGGCCGCCTCTCCTTCGCAACGTCGATCCCGTCATCCACCCGCCGTCTCCTGTGACCCAGCGTTTCCGGGTGTTTCCTCCCTAGACTGCCGGCAGCTAACCACCGCCGGCCCTTTCACGGGGCTTCGCATGACGAAAGCAGAGCGGATCAGGAAGCTCTACGCCGACGGGTTTCTGTCCGTGAAAGAGATTGCGGCGCTGGTTGGGTGTCGGCCGGAATACGTCCGGGTGAGTGCGCGGCAGCGCGCTGGTGGCCGGAGAAGCACAAGCGATCAGAATTACGAAGCTGCGGGTTACGAAAAGGGCAATCGGGAGGCCGCTCGAGCCGCTCGACGCGCGGCTTACCGCGCGCTTCGCGAATCCGGCCTGCGAGCGGACGAGGCTAGTCGCAAGTCTGGCCACGCGTACAAAAAGACGATGAGGGAGACGGGCCGCCATGGCTGAGTTCAACGGCTTCGACGCCCACCGCTTTCTTCGCGCCCGCATCATCGGCGCTCAGAAGCCGCGTCGCGACTGGCTCGGCGGCATGTTCCCGGACCTGGCTATCCCGCCGGTCGCGCTGGTGATCCCCGAAAAGCATTCGCCCCCGGCGGGGAAGGCCGAGGGCGAGTAGCTGGCAGATGCACGGGCTGTGGCGGCCCCATCTTAGGAGATTTCACAATGCCGCAAGTTGCCGCAAGTTTCAAGGGGGCGTCATGTCAATCGCGTTGATGACCCTCGTCTGGAAGTGCCCTTTCCCCACCTCAACGCAGATGCTCATTGCGTTGAAGCTGGCCGATCATGCGGCCGACGACGGAACCGACGTGTTCCCAGGCAAGGGCAGCCTCGCCGAGCGCGCCCGCTGCTCCGTTTCGACCATCAAGACGACCCTGAAGCTCCTGCGCGAGGCGGGGCTTCTGATTGTCGTTCGCGAAGGCGGCAAGTCCGGTCCGCATGACACCACCGAATACCGTTTCAACGTGGGCCTTCTAAACGCCATCGCCGAGGGCCGGGTTTCTATGTCCGGTTGCAGCGCGACCCTCGAATTGGCCCATGCGGAAGGTGCCGAAAATACGGGGCCAAATTTTGACCCCCTAGAATTTGACCGGGTAGCCCACAGACCGGGACCCGGTCAGCCGGCTGGCGCTACCCGGTCAGCCCACAACCCCCAAACCATCAAGAACCATCAAGAACCATCAGGCGCGCGTTCGCGCGATGAAAAATCTGGATTGGAAGTTAAGGCTCACCGTCCTGTGCTGGCGGTGCAATCCGGGGATGCAGCGTGGTCCGCGTGGATGGAACACCTGAAGAGGCTCGGCAGGGATGACCTCGTCGAAGCCGCTCGAGATGCCGGGACCCTCAGCGCAAGCAGCCGATGGCCCAAGGGCGACGAACTGCCAACGGTTCGGAGGACTACGAAGGCGCGGAACGTGACGGGGGAGGCGGTGTGATGAGACAGGAGTTGATGGACGCCGTCGGCAAGGTGCAGCGCCTCGCCTCAATGAGGGCTGCTGAGCAAGACGAAGACCTTCCGAAAGCCTTGTTGAAGCTTCGCGTGAGCATCACGCACATGAAGGGCATGATCCCACCGGAAAATGACGACATCGAAAAAATGTTGGTGTTCATCAGCGACACGCTGGAGAGCGTCGAACACATTGCCGCGATGAGCCTTTGGGAAAACGCTACGGAGCTGCATCGCGCGCTCGGTAGTGCACTTGAACTGGCAGCCCAGGTGCCAGATGGCGGGCCGCACAAGCTCAGCGACCCCGCCGTCCGCGAGGCGGTGCTGAAGATCACAGACGGCAAGTGCGCTTATTGCGGCTGTCAGCTTCAGTCGGAGCGCAACGGCACGGACAACTTCGTCGTCGAGCACGTCGTGCCGAAGTCCAAGGGCGGACCCGACAACATCGTCAACTTCGTGCCGGCCTGCCGTGGCTGCAACAACGCCAAGAGCGACCGCCACGTCTACCACTTCATCAGCAACGTGCTGCCGTACCGCATCGCCAAGGCGGGAGGTGCGTCGTGAAGATCATTCAATGCCAGCGCTGCGACGTAGACATCATCGGCAACGCCAACCGCCGCTATTGCCGGCCCTGTGGCGTCAAGGTGAAGGCGGAGAGCCGGAAAGCGTCAAAGGAACGGATCAAGGCTCACAACGCAGCTCTGCGCCTCAAGTACCAGGACCGCTCACGAGCCATGGCAGGGGAGGGCGGAGAGTGACCGACTACGACCCCGCCGACAACGCGCGCCGATCCTATGACGCCGCCATTGAGGCCCTGCACGACAAGCTCACCAGCTTCCGCCGCGAGATCATCGGCGACTGCACCCTCTACAATGCAGACTGCCGGGAGGTGCTGTCGCTGCTGCCGCGTGCTGATCTTCTTTTGAGCGACCCGCCATACGGGATTAAACAAGCCAACGGCTTTGACGGCTTTGACGGCTTTGGCGGCATGGGCGCGCCTATAGCGCGGCGGCAGTATGAGGGCGAGTGGGATAATGAGAGGCCGAGTTTAGAGACGTTTGCGGCCATGCTAAAAGCGGCCGCATTTCATGTGATCTGGGGCGGGAATTACTTCACGGACATTCTACCAGTTGGCCGCAAGTGGCTGTTCTGGGACAAGTGTCAGACCATGCCAACGTACAGCGATGGTGAGATGGCTTGGACCAGTCTTCCGGGGGTGTCAACCAAGCGCATCGTTTACAATAACAACGGCCTCATGGCGCGCGAGAAAGATCGAGTACACCCCACCCAAAAGCCTATTGAGGTTATGATCTGGTGTCTTCAGCAAGTGCCCAACGCCCGCACCATCCTCGATCCCTTCATGGGCTCTGGAACTACTGGCGTCGCCTGCGTCAAGCTGGGTCGTAAGTTTATCGGGATCGAGATCGAGCCGAAATATTTCGACATCGCGTGCAAGCGGATCGAGCAGGCTTACGCCCAGCCTGATTTCTTCGTGTCTCCGCCAGCACCCAAGCCCGAGCAGCTCGCACTGTCCATGGCAGGGGAGGGCGACCAGTGACCCTCTCCGACCGCATAGAGCTCCAGACCAAGGCCAACGGCTCCAAGCTGGTCCGCGTCCCGGCTCAGGAACTCCTCGAGCTGATGAAGAAGGCAGAGGCCGCCGACGCCTACAAGCTCAAGGCGGACGCCTACGACCGTGAGGAACGCCGCTTGCGTCGTCGCCGTGAGGCCATCACTGAGCCGCGCCGGAGGTCTATTGCCAGTATGATGCTGGATCAGGACCAGAAGAAGGACCGAGTGTGATGGCTAGCTTTATCAGCAATTGCTTTCTTTGCCCGGCTGGTGACGAAGAAGTATGGATGACGTTTTCTGGCGAGAACGTATCGATCACCATGCACCGGGTCGCGTTGGTGTCCATGGATGTTTTGCTGGACAGTGATAGGCGCGAGACGTTTTTGCGCAACGCAGTTCAGATGGCGCAGAATACAAAGGATGAACCGAGGCCGGCGTTGCCGGTGAGCTGCGGCAAGTTGGATGGCGGTTACCGCGCCAACGATCACCTCACCATCTCCGACGCCCACCGCCTTCTCTCCGTCCTGAGAGACGAGACGCAATCGAGAGCCGTTCACGCCGAGTGCGAGGACGTGATGGCGAGGCTCAGCAAGATCGTGGAGGGGACATGAGTGCTTCCAATTGGAGAGACGAAGGCGTTCAGTTCTATGGCGCCTTTGCCGCGACGCTGATCATGGCGCTGTTGGATATTGAGCCAAAGCTGATCCATGCTGCGTGGCTCTTTGTAATGGCGATGCTGTGCTGGATCGTTGCGGCGCGAAAGCGGATGGCGAGCGCATGACCTCCGGCCACAAGCCCCGCCTGAAAGGCTACCGCATCAAGGACGGCAAGCTCGTCAAGGTCCTGAAGAAGAAGCCGATCCCAGCCCAGTACAAGGCCAAGACCAAGCGTAAATTCGTGCGCGTGCCCAAGCACTGAGGCCCCATGGACACCATCATCGCCCTGACCTCCCCCCAGCGTGAGCTGGAGGCAGTAGAGCACCTGAAGGTTCACGGCTATGATGCCTGGACCCCGGTAGAGTACCGCTGGCGTTCCATCGGCCCGCTCCGCAAGCGCCGGAAGGAGGTCCGCCCCTATCCGATGCTCTCCCGGTACATCTTCGTCAGCCTGCCGCCGGCCGCGAGCTTCTATCATCTGCGCGCTATCACGTTCCCGACGCCGACCCCGCACAGGGCCTTCCCCGTGATCTCCGGCTATCTGGAGCGCGACGGGATGCCGGCGACGCTGACCAGCATCGAGGCCGCCCGGCTGCGCAAGATCAGCACCGACGCCCCACCCCGCTCAATCCCGCTCAACCGTGGCTTCTCCCCTGGCGAGCAAGTCCTGATCTGCGACGGCCCGTTCAAGGGCTGGACCACCCGCGTTGACCGCATCTCCCGCAAGCGGGCGGAATGCACTCTCGAGTTCTTCGGTAGCACTCGTGTCGTCGAGTTCGACCTAAGCCAGTTGGAGGCCGCATGATCGCGCACCCACGACCAGCCTACGACTATTACCAACGCATTGACCCGACGTGCAAATCAGTATAAGGGCAGGTAAGGAGTCGGCGCATCCAGCGGCACGTGCTGATCTTGCGATGCGGAGCGCCATCGACCAGCGGGAATAGTGTTTTCCGCGCGATGGCGTAGCTATGCCGACCCCACACGAATGAGCCCCGGCATACGCCTCACCAGCGCCGGGGCTTTTCTACATGGTAGAGCGCGGCGGGTCGCTCCGACCGACGCAACGCAACCGAACTCAACGACACACACACTGCCACCGATCCGTGCCCAAATCGTGGCGCGGTGATAAACGAGGCATGAACATGATCCGTCACTGGTTCATCAAGCTACTCGCCGGCAAGGACACCATCATCATCAACGCACGCTTGCCGGCTGGCATTGAGGTTGGCCCCAAAGAAGAAGGTCGCATGCTGGTCGTCGGGAACCGCGTCTGCTGACCCTCGCCGATCTCTTGATGCTCACCGCGTTCGTGGTCTTGATCGCCTACGCTCAACTGGCGGTGCGGCTATGGAAGTGAACCTAGCTCTGATCGCACTCGGCGTGATCTGTGTTGCCGCGTGGATCATCAACCTCGTCGTGGTTTTCCGCTCTTGACCGCTGACCTTTTCTGGGGCCTCGCCATCGGCGCGCAGCTCATGGCCTGCGTTGGCCTGTCCATCTCAACCGAGTGGCTGCCGTAGATGATCAAGCCGCCCGTGTGGGTCTTTGCTGTCGCGGTCGCTCTTTTGCTCGCCGCGTGGACCATCCTCGGCTTTGTGTTCCTGAAAATTGCTAGCGCCTGACACCGTTCCGCGTCCCCGCTCCCCCAACGGAGGACACACATGAAAGACTTCGCCCGCCGCTACTGGGCCAGCTTCACCCCCATGGGGCAGTTCTGGCTGGCCCTCGGCGTCATTGCTCTCGCCGTCGATGCTGCCATTGCCTTCAAGTACGGCATGACGCAGACCGTCCTTCACGCCGCCGGCTTCGCCCTGTGCGCCATCTTCTTCGCGTTCCTTCCCGACCAGGCCGCCGCCATGTGGGAGGAGCGCAAGCGCCCCACCTCTCTGGCCTTGTGGGCTCTGTGCGTCCCGCTCGGCGCCATGGCCTACTGGTCTCACCTTGGCTATGGAGCCGGCGTCCGCGTCGGCGACATCCAGCAGACCACTGCGCACAACAACATGCACAAGGCGGTGAACAAGGGCGTCGAGAGCGAAGAGAAGAACATCGAGACGTGGCGGTCTCAGCTCGCCACGAAGGAGAAGGACCGGGACGCCATGAAGGCGGCAAACCCGTGGGCTGCGAAGACCTCTCCCGACGCGCTGAAGGCCGACATCGCCAACATGGAAGGTGACATGATCTTCAAGCGCTCCAAGGAGTGCGCGAACGTCACCCTCCCCGACAGCCGCAAGTTCTGCGATAGCCTCGCCAAGCTCAAGGCCCAGCTCGGCGAGTTCGCCCGCATGAACAAGATCGCCGACGAGATCGAGAAGCTGAACGGCCAGATCCAGGCCACACAGCGCGTGATCGACAAGAAGGTTGCCGAGGCTGCGAACGTCAAATTCCAGTCAAGCTCGGTCGTCAACCAGACCGCCACCGCCGGCCAGCTCTATCTCGCCTTCTCTGGCGCCAAGCCTGAGGACACCCTAGACCCCGACCGCGTGACCATCTCCTACGCAAATATCCTCATCACGGCCGGCGGCTCCCTCGCGTTTATGCTGATGGCCCCGCTCGGCTTCTTCGTCGCCGGCCGCAACCGTCGCGTTGGTGCCGAGCACATGACCGAGGAGCCCAAGGCCCGCCCCGTCGACGCCGCCACCCGCGCCCGCATGCTCTCCACCGCCTACACCTCCGGCCCCATCCTGATCCCGAGGGCCGCGTGAAGCCGTCCACCACCACATTCGTTCCCAATCCCGACCACGCAAAGAAGCTCAAGGCCGACAAGGACGAACGCGACTGCCAGCTTGCCAAGGAGATCCTGGCTCTGGCAGTCCAGGCTTCGCTCAACAAGACCGCCGAAGAAGTGACCGCAACCGCAGAGACGTTCTGGAAGTGGGTGAACAGTGACTAGCATCAAGCAGCAGATCGCAGAAGCTTTGCCCGCGAGTTATGTCGTCATGGGGGAGGCTCACAATGACTCTGATAGCGTATACTCAATCGGGTCTTCCAAGCACCGCAGAGGCGACCAGCAGCTGATCGGCTTCGTCGTCGTCACGGCTGATGAAGGCGACGTTCCTTCCAAAGTTGCTTCGGCGGTGGCTCGTATTGAGCGCATGTATGCAGAGCAAAAGCAGCCGTTGAACGCAGTGTGATTTTCTGAAAACAATCAAAAGATTCAAACATGGCAAGAGGTGGCAGGAGAGAAGGGGCCGGGCGCAAAGCCGGGGCGTCCACAAAGCGGACCAGAGAGATTGCCGACCAGGCAATTGCTCAGGGCCTCACCCCTCTCGAGTTCATGCTGGCGGTCCTTCGTGACGAGGGCAAAGACTTCAAAGATCGCTACGCCGCTGCCGTCGATGCCGCGCCCTACCTGCATCCCAAGCTGGCATCCGTCCAGCACAGCGGGGACGATGAGAACCCCGTAGCCTTCAACATTGTCTCAGGCGTCCCCCGCGAAACCTATGATGACGACGACAGCGACGACCACGCCAACGGCGCGGACGCAACGCATTGATCTAGGCTATCGCGCCCGCCGGCAGTTCCGCCCCTTCCACATGCGTAAACAAAGGTGGGCATGCATCGTTGCCCATCGCCGCGCCGGCAAGACTGTTGCCTGTGTGATGGACCTCGTAGACGCCGCCCTGCGCTGCACAAAGCAGGAGGGGAGGTTCGCTTACGTTGCCCCGTTTTACAATCAGGCCAAAGACGCGGCTTGGACCTATGCGAAGCGGTTCACGCGTCTTGTGCCGGGCGCTGAGATCAACGAGAGCGAGTTGCGCATTGATTTTGCCCACAACGGGGCACGGCTCCGGCTCTATGGCGCGGACAACTACGACCGAATGCGCGGCGGCTACTTCGACGGCGTGATCTTGGACGAGTACGGGGATATGCACCCGGCCGCTTGGCCTGAGGTTATTCGCCCGATGCTCGCCGATCGCCAAGGGTGGGCGACCTTCATCGGCACGCCGAAGGGCCGTAACGACTTCTTCAACGTGTGGGAGCGGGCGCAGACGGCGCCGGACTGGTTCCCCATGATGCTGCGGGGATCAGAAAGCGGGCTGCTCATCGCGTCCGAGCTCGCGGACATGCGGGCGGAAATGACGCCTGAGCAGTACGAGCAAGAGATTGAGTGCAACTTCAACGCCGCTGTGGTCGGCGCCTACTACGGACGGGAGATTGTCGAAGCTGAGCGCGCCGGCCGCATAGGGGCGCATGAGATCGACCCGGCCGCGCCCGTGGACACGGCATGGGACCTCGGCATCGGAGACAGTACCGCGATCTGGTTCTTTCAGGTCGCCCCCGATGGCGTCCGGTTCGTCGATCACTACGAGAGCCACAACCAGCCGCTCAGCCACTACGCGGCAGTCCTGAAGGCTCGAGGCTACACCTACGGGGACCACTGGGTGCCCCATGACGCCCGCGTCCGTGAGCTTGGCACTGGCCGGACCCGAGTTGAGACACTGGGGGAGCTCGGCATCAAGGTTCGGCTGGTGCCGGATCACAAGGTTGAAGACGGCATCAACGCCGCCCGCGTCGGCTTCGGCAAGTTTTGGTTCCACGAGGTGCGGTGCAGGCCGGCGCTCGAGGCGCTTCGCCAGTACCGCAGCGCCTATGACGAAAAGCTCAAGGTGTTCAAGAACGCCCCGCTTCACGACTGGACATCGCACACCGCCGACGCCTTCCGATACGCGGCTATGGCCTGGCGCACGCTGGCGCCGGCCGAGCCACCCAAACGCATCGACCTCGCCGCGCCTCGCACCATGGCTGAGGCACTAGGAGACCTAGAGACAGATGACGAGTGACTTCGGGTTCGCGCCTGTCTGGTTGGTTCGGACCTACAAAGGCGGGGTTTTTCTCAATGGCGAATGGGAAGGACCGAGCCAAGGCTACATTAGTGGCGCTGAGCTCATGAGGGCGGGCCTGACTGCTGACGACATCGACATCATGACGCGGGACGCTCAGTTCAAAGGCTGCATTGTCGCGCGCGATCCGACGCGGGACGGCGTCATAGTGAAGAAAGCCAACCAGAAATGACCACAGAGGCGCCAGACGCCGCTGAAACTGCCAAGCAAGAGATGACCCCTGAGCAGGGCGCCCGCTATTGGCAGGTGCAGCTTCATCTGGCCGAGCGCGAGCATAAGGATTGGTGGCTCGAGGCCGACGAGATCCAGGCCCGCTACAAGCGGGACAAGCTCGCCATCAAGAACAAGGCCGCGCGCCGCTATAACATCCTGTATTCCAACACCGAGACCCTGCGCGGGGTCGTGTACGCCCGCACGGCCAAGCCCGACGTGCGCCGCCGCTACACGATGCAAGACGAGGTGGGCAAGACCATTGCCGAGGTGATCGAGCGGGCCTTGAGCTTCTTCGCCGACGATCACCGTCACGAGACGGCAATGTCGAATTGCGTGAAGGACATGTTGATTGCCGGCCGCGGCACAGTGCGGGTGCAATATGAGCCTCAGATCGGCCAAGCGCCCGTCATTGATCCGATGACGGGGATGCCGGCGATGGGGCCGGACGGCCAGCCGATGATGCAACAGGTCGTCATCGACCAAAAGCTGACCGATAAGCACGTTTACTGGCGCGACTTCATGCACAACCCCGCAAGGGATTGGAACGACGTGTGGTGGGTGGCGTTCCGCCATCGCATGAGCCGCGACGACCTGAAGGACAACGGGTTTGAGGACGCGGACAAGATCCCGCTGAACTGGACGCCAGACGTAGTCGAAGACCGCACGCAGCGGATGACCGAAGACCTCCAGCGCGCCGAGGTGTTCGAGATCTGGTGCAAGCCGACCAAAAAGCGGTGGTGGATCGTCAAGGGCCATCCCCGCGCGCTGCGCATCGACGATGACCCCTATGGGCTGACGGACTTCTTCCCCATGCCGCCCGACGTGGCGGTGATCCGTGGCACCGATACGCATATCCCCGTCCCTGAGTTTCGCCAGTACCGCGACCTGGCTGAGCAGCTGGATGAGATCACCGAGCGCATCGCGCAGCTGACCAAGAACCTGAAGCGGCGCGGCGTGTATGACGCTAGCCTTATGGAGCTGAAGCGCCTCGCCAAGGCGGCCGACAACGAGTTCATCCCCGTTGAGAACTACGGCGCCCTGATGAGCAAGGGCGGGCTGACCAAGGCTTTCGAGGTTGAGCCCGTCGAACAGATCGCGGCGATCCTCGTCAACCTGCACGACAGCCAAGCCCGCCTTGAGGCCGTCATCGACAAGGTGACGGGCATCTCGGACATCATGCGCGGCGAGGGCGACAGCTCGGAGACCGCTACTCAGTCCCGCATCAAGGCGCAGTATGGCGGCGTCCGCATCAAGGACCGGCAGCAGGCCGTTCAGCAGATGGTGCGCGACCTGTTCCGCATCAAAGCCGAGATCATCGCCGAGCATTTCGAGCCGCAGGTGCTCCAAGGCATCACCGGCACCGAGATCACGCCGGAGATCATGCAAATTCTGCGCGACGACAAGCTGAGGTCCTATCGGATCGACATCGAGACGGACTCGACGATTTTCGACGACGCCGAGGCGGAAAAGGAAAGCCGCATCGAAGCCGTGACGGCGATCTCCGGCATCATGCAGCAGTCTCTTCCGATGATGCAGGTGGCGCCGGAGTTCGGAAAGGTCGGTCTGGAGCTCATGAGCTTCGTGGCTCGCACGTTCAAGGGCGGCCGGCAGCTCGAAGAGGTGTTCGACCAGCTGCGCGAAGAGATGATGCAGCGGCTCGCCAATCCGCCGCCGCCTCAGCCGGACCCAGCGATGGAAGCCGCGCAGGCAAAGGCAGATGCCGTGAAAGCGAAGGCCACAGCGGACACGGAGAAGGTCGTCACCGACCTCAACGCCTATCGGGAAAAGACCGCGATCGACGCCGAGCGCATGGCCCGCGAGCGCGAGTATTCCGCGCAAGAGCACGAACAGCGCATGAGGGAAAATGCCGTCGCCACGCCTGGAGAATGAGCGCAACAACTCAGCAGAGAAGTGCGCGAACTGCGGATGGTGGCGCGGGCAGACCGCTTCACGTGGAACATGCGAGCGGCACAGCATGCCGACGCTTGACCTAGCGAAGTGCACCGACTGGCGAGACGGGGACCCGCTCGTCGACATCCTACCGCCGGAGACAGCAGAAGAATGAGCTACCGCGATCGTGATGTGAGGGCCGAGCGCATTCGGCACTCGCAGCGCTCCTACCATGGCTGGCGCAAGAGCTCGGCCGACAAGGCGTTGGAGAAGCACACGGGCATCGGCTCCAACGGGGCGCCCGATTGGGACCCGGAAGCCCCGCCTACGAGGTTCATGGTGCTTCGCGACATCAAGCCGTTCACCACCCAGGAAGGCGTGCACATCACCAGCCGGTCAAAGCTGCGCGCTTACGAGCAGGAGACCGGCACCAAACAGAGCGGCAACGATTGGACCGGGCCGGAAAAGCCCGCGTTCCACGACCAGCTCGTCAAAAAGGCTAGGAAGCGTCGCGCATGATGGACCTTGAGCAGCAGTCAGCCCCCGTCGCCGATACGCCCGCGCCCGCCGCCCCTGCGATCCCTGAGGCGCCGGCTTCCGAGAGCCACGGGCCTGACCTCGACAAGCTGATCTCTCAAACCCTCGACAAGATGGAAGGCACTGAGGGCGCGCCGACCGAGGCCGACGATGACGGCCCTGTTGCGCGCGACCCGGCCACCGGACGATTTCTGCCCAAGACCAAGGCTCCCGATGGGACATCCGAGGTCGCGGCGGACAGTGCAGAGCGTACCAACACGGAGACCCCGACGAACGCCACGCCGGCCCCCAGGTGGACGGATGGCCATTTCAGAGGATGGTCGAAGGAACAGAGGGACGCGTTCGCGAAGCTGACGCCGGAAGCACAAGACCTGCTGATGGATCGGGTTCAGAACACCGAGTCCCACTACAAGGCGAAGGACACCGAGTTCGGCCAGTTCAGGAAGGCCGCAGAACCACTCGTCAACGTCATCCAAGAGAAGCGCGCTTACTTCGATGGTCTCGGCATGCCGCCCGAACAGGCGGTGTCTGCCCTGATCAACACAGAGGCGACGCTTCGCTATGGCACGTTCGACCAGAAGGTGCGGCTCTTTCAGAAGATGGCCGAGGACTACGGCATTCCGATCGCCATGCAACAGCCGGACGAGTTCGCAGCCGACCCGACACAGCCGGGCTCTGCGGTCTATCCGGTTATCCATGACCTCCGCGCTCAGCTGAGCCAGCTCCAGAACGAGGTGAAGCAATACAAGACCGCCGCCCAATCAGCGGACGAAGCCAGGGCGGCAAGTGTTCTTCGGGATTTCGCCACATCGACCAACGCAGACGGCTCGCCGAAGTACCCGTTCTTCGAACAGGTCAGGCCAGCCATGGTGCACGCGATGCAAAGCGGCCAAGCCCGAAACCTTGCCGAAGCCTACGAGCTCGCATCGAAGCCGATCACCGAGGCCATCAGCGCGCAGCTGAAGGCTAAGGAGGAGGCCAAGACCAAGGCTCAGGCGGAAGCCGTTGCAAAGGCGCGGAAGGCGCTCCCCGTCCGCACGTCCGGCATGTCGCCGGGTGGGCAGACGAAGGGCGTCGACTTGGATGCGCTCATCTCAGGAGCCCTCGACCAGAGCGGCCTTCACTGAAAGGACCATCTTAGATGGCTGCCAACTCGTCCTTCACGGACATCGTGGCGACCACGCTCCAGGGCTACTCGGGCGTGCTTGCCGACAACGTCACGCGCAACAATCCCGTCCTCAAGCAGATCGAGAAGAAGTCCAACGCCTACGTGGCGACCGGGCGGACGATCGTGCAAGAGCTCGAGTACGAGGAGAACGCCAACATCATGTGGTACAGCGGCGCCGAGCCGCTGAAGATCGAGCAGGGCGAGACGTTCTCCGCCGCTGAGTTCGCTTACAAGCAGCTCTATGGCGCCGTCGTCATCACCGGCCTCGAGGAGATCCAGAACTCCGGCCGCGAGGCGGTGCACAACCTGCTGCGCTCGCGCATCAAGAACCTCGACAAGTCGCTTCGGAACACCATGGCCACGGCGATCTTCGCCAACGGCACCGGTTCGAGCGGCAAAGAGATTGGTGGCGCTCAGCTTCTCGTGGCTGATGTGCCCACCAACACGGTCGGCGGAATCGCCGGCACCGTGACGAACAACCGGTCGGAGACCTGGTGGAAGAACCAGGTCTATGACTTCTCGGATGCTGCGGTCAGCGCGAGCTCGTCGACCATCCAGCACGCGATGAATACGCTCTGGCTTTCGACCATTCGCGGCACCGATGCGCCCGATATGGCCGTCGCTGACAGCACCTACTACATGCACTATTGGGAGAGCCTGACCCCCAATCAGCGCTTCACCGATGACAAGCAGGCGGGCGCCGGCTTCACCAGCCTCGTCTACCAGGGCAAGGTGCCGATCATCTACGACACCGCCTGTCCGTCGACCCACATGTACTTCTTCAACACCGACTTCCTGTTCATGCGCCCGGCCAAGGGCCGCGCGTACAAGCCGCTGCCTGACAAGGCGTCGGTCAATCAGGACGCGATGGTCATGCCCATCGTGTGGGGTGGAAACATGACCATCAACAACCGCGCCCGTCAGGGCGTGATCTGCGCCTGAGGAGATCGCACCATGTTTCTTTCCAACGTCGATCTCACGTCGAACTCGGCTACGGCCCTGTTCACTCCGGGCACCGTGGCGGCTGTCACCAGCACTGCCGGAACGAAGATCTACAAGTACGTCCAGTACAACGACGGCGCGGGCGATGTGGCGGCTGCGGCCGGCAATGTCGCTTACTACTACGCCCCGTCTGGCACCTCGGCGGGTGCTACGACCGTGGTCACGTCCGATCTGTCGGACTCGGCCGAGGTCGGCGCTGGCGTGCTCCAGGCGGCGCTGACCAGCACCTACTACGGCTGGATTCAGATCCGTGGCGCGGCGACGCTCACCACGTCTCTGACGGCTGGCGCTGACGGCGATCCGCTGACCCCGACCGGCTCGACCGATGGCACGCTCGACGTGACCGCGGCGACCACGGACGCAATCTGCGCCTATGCGATCGACGCGAGCGCGAAGATCGTCATGTGCGAGTTCCCGTTCTGACGCAGACGGCCGGCGGGGGCTTCGGCTCCCGCCCTTTTTCAACGGAGCACCCGTGAGCAAGATTCGCGCGAAGTTCTTCAAGGATGGGAAGCGAGACATGGTGGAAGTGACCATCGTCGGAGACCCGAACACGCTGATTGAGAAGGTTACGCCGGCACGTGTCGCCGAGTTCCCCCGCGAGTGGGAGAGCTACCAGGGCGGTTTGGCCGTGGTGGACGTGGGCGGTACTGACCTCACCGAGGTTCCCGGAATCACCCGCGACATGGCAACCGCAATGCGCCTCAAGGGCGTGCGCAACGTGGAAGAGCTTGCGGCTCTCGACGACGCCGCCACTAAGAGCCTTGGCATGCAGGGCCTTGCCTTCCGCCGCACGGCTCAGCTTCTCCTCAAGGAGAAGGAGCACGACGCGCTCAAGGCGTTGACCGCCGAAGTGAAGCGCGGCCCTGGCCGTCCGCCGAAGGCCCCTGAGGCCGGCGTGGCTGTCTGATGGCCTCAATCCTGACGATCGCGAACGATGTAGCCGACGACTTGGCTCTCGTTCGCGTGACGACGCTCTTCGACGTGACGGACGAAGGCGACCAGACCAGCCGGCAGCTCTTGCGTTCCCTGACGCGGGTGTGCCGGCATCTGATCTCCTATTGGAACTGGCCGGCGGTGACAGCCGAGCACACGTTCACCAGCGGCACCAGCGGCGCGGCGCAGTCAAGCGCGATCCCCAGCACTCTCCTTCGCGTGCTTCCTATGACTATGTACGACCGCACCAACGATGTGCGGGTGGAAGGGCCGCTAACCCCAAGCGAATGGCAGGAGCGGCAGGCGCTTACCGTCAACATCCGCCCGGCGTTTATGACGCGTGGCCGCACGCTCTACCTCTCAAGCCCGCACGCGACGGGCGCGACGATCGCCTATGAGTACGTCGTCAACTCGATCGGCACCGCCAGCGATGGCAGCACGCGTCGCGCCGAGCGGTTCACGACTGATACCGATCTCACCTACTGGTCCGACGAGCTCATTCACCTCGGCATGGTGTGGGCGATGAAGCATCGCGACGGGCTGACCAACAACGCCGATTTTGAAGCCTTCCAGCTGCGCGCGAATGACGAGATCACGCGCGAGGCGATTGGCGACGTCATCAACATGTCTCCGCGTCCGATCTCAGACGATGTGTATGTGCCCGAAGGCACTTGGGACATCACCTAGAGGACTAACCGACATGGTCGCATTGGTGAAAGCCATCATCTCCTACGTTGATGGCAGCGGAAACATTGTGCCGGCTTCGGCTAACGAATCCGGAAATGTCCCCATCATTGTTGAGCAAGGAACGGGGCCAACTGCCGGCACCATCACCAGCGTGAACGGTGCGGCCACGTCGACGACGATCCTTGCGGCCAACACGTCACGAAAGGGTGCAACGATCACGAACGACAGTACGGCGATCCTTTACCTTGCCCTGTCGGATACGACAGCGAGCGCAACCGTCTACTCGATCAAGCTCAGTCCTGACGACTACTACGAGCTGCCGGTCACAGAGGCCGGTGTGTATACGGGGAAGATCGTCGGCATATGGGCGTCCGCGACCGGTGCGGCTCGCGTTACGGAGCTCACCTAATGCCAAGGTTTGCTCGCAATCAGATCCAGCGCGTGTGGTCGTCTCATGCGCAAGTCGCGCACACCGGGACCACGTCCGAGACTACGCTCGTGACAATTTCCGTTCCGCCCATGGGTCCGAACGATCATCTTCAGATCGAATGCATGTGGTCGATGACCAACAATGCCAACAGCAAGACGATGCGCGTCCGTTTTGGCGGCACGTCGTTCGTGAGCTTGGCGGTCACCACAAACGCGACCTATCGATTTGCTTACACGATCGCCAATCGCAACTCTACAAGCTCACAAATTGGTGGAGCTTCACCGGCCTATGCTGGGTCTGCGGCGGCTAACATCACGGGAACGATCGACACCACGTCCGCGCGAGACCTCGTGTTCGCGGGGTTGCTGGCCAATTCGGCGGATTCGATTGCCTTGGAAGGCTACCGAGTGGAGCTGATCCGTGCTTGACAGCATCAACATTGGCACCGTCGCCAACGACGGCACGGGCGACAGTCCGCGCGTTGCTGGCGGCAAGATCAACACCAACTTTACCGCCCTCGTCAAAGCGTCGGTGGTGCTCCCGACTTATGCCGACATCGCCGCGACTTCGTTCCCGGCGACCACGGTTGCGTTCCGCACGGCAAACTATGCAACGGATGGCGACGGCGGCGGGGCCTTGTGGTTCCAAGTCGGCTCTGAGCCGTCGCACGCCGGCAAGGCGCAGTCGTCCGATGGTCAATGGTGGGAGATCGATCGTCGCGAACTACGACCGGAACAGTTCGGCGCGGTCAACGAAGGATCAGCAGACGACAGCGACGCGGTCCAAGACTGTGTTGATGCGATGCAGTCCGGGTCTGTGCTTGTGGCGCGCGGGACCTATCGCATCGACACCACCGTCACGTCCTCGACCAGCAACACCACGTTTGACCTGCGCGGCTCAACGTGGGTCGCGACAAATCTCGGCTACAACAAAAGCACCTTCGCGAACGGCTCTGTGTTCCGAGTGTTGGGGACTGATGTCATCAGCACAACGCTGGCCTCGAGCCTTGCGCTTGGAAGCGTCAGCCCGACGCTGACCAGTGCGTCTGGAGTGCAAACCGGGGACATCGTTCGGTTTATTTCGACGCAGGTGCTTTATGACAACGCGGGCACGCTCGCCTATTACACCGACGTAAACCGCGTCACGAACGTGGCCGGATCGACCATCAAGCTCGAGGTGCCGGCGCACTTGGCCCTGACGACATCGGGCCAGACGGTGACTGTAGAAATCAAGCGTCCGGTCACGAACGTCAAGTTTATTGGCGGCTACTTCCAAGGTGGCGGTGTCACTGAAAACATGTCGAACGGCTTCGGCCGGGTCGCCATCAGCGCATACGGCGTGGCGCAGTTTACTGTGCGCGATGTGGTTACGGACGGCTTCCAAGGGTTTGCCATCGTCACCGACTACGCCGTTGATGTCGGCGTCTACAATTGCGACATGGTGGGCATTGGCGACACGGTCGCAATCACGGAAGGACAGAATTCCAGCTTTTACGGGGTTTACTTCTACCGCACTCGTCGCGGTCTGGTGCACGGCTGCCGTGGTGTGCGTGTGCGTCATCTGGCCGACGCTGCCGAAGGCTACGCAATCACGCAGTCGAACAATTGGGCTGTCGACACTCACCGCGCGGCGTTCGGAAGCCACGAAGAAGTGCATGATCTCCAGATTACCGGAAACCACGCGCAGGGGTGCTATGCGGGCGCCCTCGTTCGCGCTTGGACCTGCGACATTGACGGGAACACCTTCGACGGCGACGGCCGGGCCATCAACACGGCGACGACGAACGATGCTTACTCTCCGGGTCGCCTCAAGATCACGAACAACCGGCTGCGCACTCATGATGCTTCGTTCGGCGCCAGCGTGGACATCTTGGGCATGTACGAGCCGCTGATCATCTCGAATAACGAGATTGTCCAGCCCAACGGCTACGGCATCTGGCTCAATGCCGAGCGAATCAACAACGCTCTTGTGGCCAACAATAACATCATGTTCACGGGCGGCTCAGGCACGATGGGCGTGGCCGTCGAAAAGCAACCGTATATCAAAAACCTCGTGATCAGGGGTAATGTGGTATCGGGCTATACGGGCAGCGCGGTTATCATGGACGGCGCCACCAACCCATCGGACCCGGCCGAGTTCATCGTCGTCGAAGGCAACACGGGGTTCGCATCGTCCGGCGCAAGCGGTGTCGGCTTCCGCCTGAATACGGACGGCTATTTTGGAAACAGCATCGTCTTCAAGAACAACGTGCACTTGAACGACAGTTCGGCCGTGTTGAACCTGTGCTCCGGTCAAGAATATCGGCTCGCGTCAGCGCCCATTGCAGAAGGGAACGTTGGTTGGCCGAAGGTGGGCGTGCATGAGGTCATCGGGAGCAACACCAGCGCAGCGCACACGGGCAAGTCGACCGTGTTGACTGGGCAGCGCATCTTGAGGTTTCCGGTTGTCACAGGCAGCCCGTATATGTGGTACGTCAGCACGGCCGGCACTGAGGGCACGATCGCGGGCGTCACGGGTGACATCACGTCGGGCACAACCGCTCTGACGCTGACGGGCAACAGCGCGGACAAGGTCCGACTTGGCGCTTATCTGACGATAACCGGGGCGGGTGTGGCGGCTGCCGATCTTGTCGCTCGCGTAACGGCCATCGCCGACGACTTCGCCTCGTGCACGATTGACACGGCGGCGAGCACAACGGTCAGCGGTACAGCAATCGCCCTGCGTAACCCGACGATCACGGCGAGCGCCAACCTATGATCCCTGCCGGGCTTCGCGACCTGGCGCGTCCGGCCGGGAAATCGTTGCCGATCCCTGCGCCTCTTGGGGGGCTCAATGCGCGGGACCCGTGGCGGGAGATGCCCAAGGGCGACGCCATTGTGCTGCGGAATTGGGTGGTTCGTGATTATGGGCTCGAGCAGCGCAAGGGCTACACCGTCCGCAACACAGGCTTGACCGGAGGTGTGACCGCGTTGATGCGCGCGGGTGATCGGTATTTTGCAGCCACGCAAACGGCCATTTGGGAGATCACGGCATCAGGCGCGGCAGTGTCGGCCGTGACGGGTTTCACCGGCGGGCGTTGGTCGTGGGCGCCTTTTGCCAACGGTGCCGGGGCTGGCATCATTGCGACCAACGGCAGCGGCCCGCGCTACTTCATCAACGGCACATGGGGCTCAAGTGCAATCACGGGCGTGCGCAAGGAAGACCTGATCTCCGTGTGCGTTCACGGCAGGCGCGCGGTTTTCATTGAAAACGGTGCTCTCCAGCTCTGGTATTTGCCGATCAACGCCTTTCAGGGCACGGCGCGGCTCCTCGACGTAAAGCCGCTCGTGAAGCGGGGCGGCGAGCTCTTGGCTTGCGCGTCGCACAGTGATGACGGCGCTACGAACGGCGCGTCCAAGCTCTACACCATCACAAGCAACGGCGAACTGATCGTATACGCCGGCTATGACCCGGACAATGCAGCGACGTGGTCACTCGTGGGCGTCTACGATGTGCCGCCGCCCGTGGGACGCGATTGTTTTTGCCGGGTGGGACAACAACTCGCTTACCTCAGCCGCGATGGACTGCTTTCCATCCCCGCTTTGCTGGGCAAATCGCGGTCAGAGGAGCAAGACGCAGCTCTGACGGCAAAGATTGCGCGAGCATATGACGAAGCGATCGCGGACGCAGAAGACGACGGCAACCCGTATCCCTACACGTTTGACGCCACGACCGCTTGGCTGTTCGACGACACCGACACCGTCACCTTTGACATGGATCTAGACGCGTCTCCGGGCACTGAAGAGACGTGGAACGTCTGTGAGGCAGGCAGCGAGAACGTGCTGATCATCAACCGCACCCGCACGGGCGGCAACCGCCAGTTCGTGCTGGGGGACAAGGGATGGTCTGAATGGTCTGGCCTTGCCGCGACATGTTGGATCGACACAGGTAAGGAGCTGTGGTTCGGAACCGCTGCCGGTACGGTTTGCCGCTACACCGGCACCACCGACAACGGCGCGTCGATCGACAGTTATATGGTGGAAGCCTACGCGCGGGCGAGTGGCCGCGTCGAGCGCCAGACGGTCATCATGCCGCTGTTCGAGGACCCGCCGACGTACCGGCCGCGGATCAAGATGATTTACGACTTCGCCGACCCGGCAGCGACGTTCACGGCAACGACGCAGGCGTTTCAAAAGGGCGCCGCGCAGGTGGTCGCCGGACGCGGCAGGGATTCGGCATTCTGCATGTCGGTGAAATCGTCGCGCGGGTGCCTCTACATCGGGAGAGACAGCATCGTGGAAGCAGGAGGCAACCCTTGAGCACGATGGTCGTCAACGACATTCTGACGGATGCAGATGCTCACGTTGCGACGTGGATTGAGGACAAGCTCGGCGGTGACGTGGTGTCGGTGCCGTTCCGTGCGGTCGGCATCGTCGGGGACAATGGGAAGCTGATTGGCGGCGCCTACTTCTACAACCATCGTGAGCCAAATATAGTCGATGGGAAGAAATACGGCGGCGATATCTATGCTGCCGTCGCGCTTGAGGAAGGCGCATTCATGACGCCGGATGTAGTGTCGAAAATACTCGCGTTCCCGTTTGGCCAGCTCGACCTTCCCAGAGTGTCCGTCGACATCGACGAAAACAACACGCACGCCATTGAACAGGCCGAGCGCCTTGGGTTTCAGCCCGAAGGCATCAAGGAAGGGGCCGGCCCAACGGGGGGCGACATCATCATGTTCGGGCTGAAACGGGACAACTGCAAATTCTGGAGGGCGCAGAAGTGAAGGCCCCGTCACCTCCTCCGACGCCCGACCCGTACAAGCTCAGCAACGCCCAACAGCTCGCGAGCATCTCCGTGGCTGTGGCGTCGATGGTGTTGCAGAACGCAGACGAAGACACCGAGGAATACACCACCGGGTTTACTGAGATCGGGACATACTCTCTCGACGATCCGCAGTACGACAGCAGCGGCAATCTGACCGGCACGACGACGCGCGACATCCCGCGGTTTAAGAAAACCTTTGCGCTCAAGCCCACCATGAAGGCGCTGTGGGATCAAGAGCAGGCATACAAGGCCAACCTGAACGAGTTTGCCATCGCGCAGACTGACGACATGGCAACGCGGTTTTCGTCGTCGTTCAATTTGACGGGCATATCCGCAGCCGGCACCGCGCCAACTGCGCCCTACCTTGCATCGTCGAGCAACGACTACGCCACGGAACGCGAGCGCGTCCGGCAAGCGATGCTCGACCGACTGGAGTATCAGATCGGGATCGACCTCGACGCGCTCGAGGCCAAGCTGGCAAATCAGGGGATATTCTCAGGCACCACCGCTTGGGAACGCGAGATGCGCGCCCACACGAACAAGACGACGGATGCTCGGATACAGGTTGACATCGCGGCCGGCGAGGAAGCATCCCGCATGATCCGCGACACGGTCACGCTGCTGGAGTTCGGCAACAGCGTGAACATGCGCCGCTATCAGGTGCTGCGCGATCTGGCCGACTTCGCAACCACCTTGCGCGAACGCGCCATTCAGGAACGCGTGCTCGAGCGTAATCAGGTGTTGAACGAGGTGTCCGCCATCATGCACGGCGGCCAGATCAACATGCCGGCCATGACCCCCATCAAGAGTCAGGGCATCGCAAACACCGACATGGCCAGCATCGTGATGCAGTCGGCGCAGATGGACATGGCGAAGTGGCAGCAGAAGGTGCAGCAGCAAAACGCCATGATGGGCGGGATTGCCGGCATCGCGGGGTCTCTGATGGGCATGCCGATGGGGAACAACATGAGCTTCGGCGGTGCGGTCGCGTCCAAAATGTTGAGCGGCTGAAATGGCAACGCTCGACCCTGAATTTGACCTTCGCTTGCGCGGCGCTCTTACGGGGGGCCAGGAGGCCGGGCGCAGCGCGAAGGTGATCAGCGGCTATCGCAGCCCCATGGATCAGGCCCGCGCCATCAATAGCGTGTCCCTGAACGTCAATAAGCGTCCGGCGTCGTTCCTTGAGTACGCGCGTGGGATCAAGGGCTATGCCGCTCCAGTCGGCGGCAGCATGCACCAAAAGGGGCTTGCCGCCGACCTTGAGGGCGATGTGCCGTGGATGCGCGAAAACGCGCGGCGCTACGGGCTGCGTTTACCTGAGAGCCTGTCCAAGACCGACCCGAACCACGTCGAGCTCGACCCCAATGCGTGGGGGCCGTTTCAGGACCCGCGCGACCGTGGCGCCCCGTCCGTCACCGTGCCGCAGTCGATGGGCGGTGTTGTCGGGATGCTCGGACCAGCGGCGGGATCATTCAGGGCCGCGCAAGGCGACCAGGCCGCAAAGAGTGCAGCGCCGGCCGTCGCCGGCATGACGCAGGGAGCCCCGCCGATGGCAGGGAATGGAATGCTCGGCACGTGGACCCCCGACGAGGTCAACGCCCGCCGCAGGATGGCCGGCGGCATGATCCAAGAGGGGATGAGCACCGCCCCGGTTCAGCACTGGACGCAGGGCGTCGCGCGGGTGCTTCAGGGTCTTTCTGGCAATGCGTGGATGGATCAAGCCAACCAGGCTGACCGCCAAGGCGTCGCCGATGCGGGCCGCATCATGCAAAACGCATTGAACAACCCCGATCCTAAGGCGGGCGTGGGTGGCATGCTGGGCAACCCGCGCACGGCGCAGGCGGGGCAGCAGATCGCGACTGGGATGCTGGCGAACGAAATCCAGAGCCAAACGCCGGACGCGAAGCTGGCGCGTCAGTTGAAAGAGGCGCAGTTGAAGAAGGCGATGGAACCCGCAACAACCGACGACATCCGCGAGTTTGAGTATGCCAAGAATAACGGCTTTCCGGGCGGCTTCCAAGACTGGATGAAGCAGAAGCGCGACATGAACGGGCAGACCGCGCAGCAGATCACGTGGGGAACAGACGACAAGGGCAATTACGTCCCGATGCAGGCGAGCCGTGATGGCAAGCTGGTGGCGTCTCAGATGCCGCCTGGGGTGACTCCGGTCCCTGCTGAGGTGCTGGCTTATCGCAAGGCGGCGGCGACTGAGCAGGGACAGGGCGCAGGCAAGGCCAAGGTCGACTTGCCAGCCGTCGAGACCAACGCGCGCTTGATGGAAGACGCGCTAACCGCCATCGAAAAAGACGAATACCTGCCGCAGATGACGGAAGGTGTGAGCGCGTGGCTTCCGAACGTGACGCAACGCGCTCGTGCGTCTCAATCCCGCATCGATCAGGTGCAGGGCAAGGCGTTCCTTCAGGCTTACGCGGGCCTACGCGGTGGCGGCGCCATCACCGAGGCGGAAGGCGCCAAGGCGACGGCGTCGATTTCGCGTCTGCAATCAATGCAAGTCGGCACTGCGGAATACCGGCAGGCGCTCGCCGACGTGCGCAAGGAAGTCCAAGCTCTTGTCGATCTTGCACGGCGCAAGGCGTCAATGGCGGAGCCGAGCGCCACGGTGCGACCATCGCCACAAACCGCGCCCGCTCCTTCTGACGCTGGCGGCTGGTCTCTTAAGAGGCTCGACTAATGGCCCGCTATGAGCTGACCGGTCCGGACGGCGTCAAATACGAGATCACGGCGCCGGACGGGGCGACGGACGATCAAGTGCTATCGTTCTTCAAGTCGAACATGGACAAGGTCGATCAGCCCAAGCCGGCGCCCGTTCCCGCACAGCCAACGTTCGACCTCAATCGCCCCGATGCGGCCATCCGCGCCGACCTCGGCAAGATGGACGAAAAGTCACGACGCAAAGCCATGACGGGTTGGGCTGACAAGCGGGCCTCAGAGGAGAAGTTCGCCCCAAACTCGTTGCTCTTGAACGTGGTCCGCGGAACGCCGGTCGGCTCGTGGATCGATGAAGCAGAGGGTGGCCTCAACCAATTGATGAATTGGGCGTCTGGCGGTCGTGTTGGTCTTCCATATCAGGAGGCTAAAGACCTCTCCAACGCTCGCTTCCGCAAGATCGACAAGGAAAGCACCAAGCTCGGCACGCTGCCGGTCATCGGCGACGTGACGGTTGGCGATATTCAGAAAATGCTCGGCGGCGTGATGTCCGCACCTCTAGGCATGCTCAGAGTCATTCCCGGTAACAGCCTCGGCGCTCAAATGGTTAACTTTGGCCTCACAGGTATGGGGTACGGCGCGCTGTACGGCTCCGGTGAAGGCGATACGCTGGAGGATCGAGCGGTTTCAGGCGCGCAGGGCGCTTTGGTTGGCGGTAGCCTTGGGGCCGCCCTTCCTCCGGTGGCGCGTGGGCCTGTCTCTTATACACATCTCCGAGCCCACGAGACTCCTGAG
>ERZ761591.39-NODE-39-length-39029-cov-22.742957_pt1 | contig 39029 bp, 51 predicted proteins | sample MGYA00512167_ERZ761591 | MGnify/ENA primary metagenome ERZ761591 (study PRJEB28899, sample SAMN03785559) | bioreactor sludge metagenome | biome: EBPR Sludge; feature: EBPR Bioreactor; material: 0.22µm filtered reactor supernatant | place: Saint Lucia: Queensland...
CTTCGGATGTGCCTACACGACCTGTTGTTGGTGTCATACATCGTCTCCCATCTTTGTCACTAAATTTTGAAGCGCTTCACGACGGGTATCGCCTGTGGCAGAATACACATGATAAGTCGTGTATTCATCCGTCTTGAGATAGGCATACCACAACCCTTTTTCTTGGAAGAAAGCGATGTGTAGTACATCAGTGGTCTTGGTTTTCTGGTATTCCCGATGCGCACGCGTTCGTGCGTCCCGAATATTCTTTTCAACGCCGATTACATTGCCGCGTGGGTCGTATACGTTGTACACGTCGCTGTGAAGCCAGCCGACACGGTAGCCAAGTTTCTCTAGTTCGTCGTCAAACGACATTGACCATTCGCTCATCTCATTTCACCTCATGATGGGGCTTGATATTCGCCCCGTGCGGCGCTCTAAACACATGCGGTTGGTTCATCAGAATGATGCGCTCCGGCTTTGCCAGCAGCCACGCCGGAGCGCCCGATTCAACAGCTTTCTCGTATGCCTTCAACGCACGAACCCATGACTGGTCAAGTTCGGTCTGAATGCGTGCAATATCATCCCATGTCAGTTTCATGGCTGTTTCCAGCTATCCGGCGCTTTTTCAGCGCTCATGTAGTTCTTATCCCGTCGTGCGTGCCAATTGGGTAAATACGCCCATTCATCGTCATGCTGGCGCACAAATGGCACTTCCACATAATGCAGCGTCATGTGCTGTAGCCAGCGTTTCGGGTCGTCTACGTATGCGCTGAAATCGAGCGTCAAGTGAATCTTGTAGGTCATCGGTCCTCCTAGAACAGCGGCAATTGAATATGCATCTTCGATGACAAACGATTGGGTGTGCGAATGAACAAAGACTCAACCGTAAGCGGTTCAACCTGTCCGGTGGCTCCCATGTAAAAATCTTCCAGTCGGATGAAGTAGTTAATGTCTCGCGCATCTTCCGCGTTGAGCTGCTTCATTTTCAGGACCCACATTTGGGCTTTGCTCAGCTTGTAGTAGGCTTCTGGGAGTTGCTTTGAGCGCTCCATTTCCATCAAAGTTCCCATATCCGGGACTGGCAAGGGCAGCTTCCACAATTCCCACAGAACCGTCGCCAGATAGGTCAATTTGCGCGTTTTCTTGGCGCTGCGAGTCTTTGATACCCACTTGTGCAAACGAGTTGGCAGAAGCCTTTTAAGTTCCTCTCGACAATGAAAACCTCGCGCTCTTCCTTCATGGGTATAGCTGTAAAGTGTTAGTTGGTGCGGATCGGCATTCATCCAGTGAGGCAGCGGATAAACACCGTAAAAATCGCCAATTCGTGTACGGGTAGACCAGTTGTAAGCGAGAGTCAAATCTCCGACACTGCACACAACAAAGGAATGCTCTCTCTTATCCACTCCAGGTTTATGCTTGTACGCGATGATGACTTGCGCATTGGCGGGATCGTTATGGTCGTACCACCTCATTTGAGGAAGCGATTGCCAATACTGACATTGAGGATGGGAAAGCCAATGTTTTTGGTAACAGCGCAGACGATCTTCAACGCCGAGCAGCACATCCACAATCTCGCGTTCATTACATCCACTCAGCGCATGACTGAGAGGCGGAAACGAACGAATCAGTTTGGCAGATAGGAGTTGAGTGGTCATTACCCTAACGCGGCCTCCACATACTTCTCCAACCGAAACACATCACTCAGCACCGCGTCCATTTCATCGACCATCGCAATCACCAGCTTGAAGTCTCCTACTAGGCGCGTTGCTGTGCGTCCGGTAAACAAAATCCCATGCGCGACTACCGCCTCATGCTCTCCGAAGCGTGCCATCGTGAACTCAGGAATGTTGGGCGTGATGAGCGCACTACCGCCCGACTCGGAAACCTTCAGCAGCAGGGCGTCCATCTCCTGACGAATGCGGGCCGCGCGTGCCGGATCACGTACTGCGATGCCGTTCAGGACGTTGCGATAGGCGCGGCTGCGTCCGGTGCGAATGGTGAGGTAGCAGGTGTTGTCAACGTAGGGCGTGGTCTGCGTGTCCCAGTCGATGATGAGTCTCACGCCACCACCTCCACACTTTCAACCCAGATAGAACTTGCTCGACGCGGGGACATCTTCAGGTAACGCTGTCTGGCGATACGCTGTGCATCTTCAGGCGTAAGCGCTGTGACCAGCACCTCCTGACGCTGGCGATGGTTTTTCTGTACCTGTGCGCAGATCAGCAGCTTCCACTGCTTAAGCTGCTGCTGGGCGCTGCGATAATCGCGCCACGCGGCAAGCTGTTCAAAATCATTCACGACAATTCTCCTGTGTTACGAATGACAAAGGGGGGACACACATAAGGGTCAAATTTGGCTGCAATTTCCAGCACGCGGGTAATCCGTTTCTCAGGTGCCAGTCGGGGCGATAATGCTGCCATTGCGCCGAACGCGATGCTGTTAGCGCTGCCAATAGCATCGAAATCACGTTCCCATTGCAGAATAGAGAAATCACATTCGATGCGGAATAACTGCCCCTGATACCCAATGAGCATGGCGCTGTACTCAGAGTTTTCCTGTCCCGCATCTGTTTTGCTGAACCCGTTTTCACGTAATGCCTGACGCAGCGCCGGAATAAACTCAACCGCCAGATAACGCAGCATTGATTCATCAGGCGTTGGTTTACGCAGGCCTGTCATGTGATGCTGGATGATCTGACGATAACGCGGGGAGCCAGCGGTTCCGATCAGCATCCCGTTTAACTGGATCACTTTCGCACGCGCGTTGATATGCACCATGCCTGCATGTTCGGTGATACTGTCTCCACCGATATAAACCTTCCTGTCATGCACAAGCCCTACAATTGCGGTCACTCTTTCACCTCCACGTGAAACACTCGGATAATGGTGCGGTCTTCCAGCACAATCGACACATTCGGTGTCGTCATGTTGGCTGCCAGTGGTTTGTTGCTCACAAAGGTTGTGTAGTGCTGGCGTTCCAGATGGGCGTAGTACCGCTGCGTGAACGCTGCCATCGCTTCTGCTATCCACGCCACCTCACGCCCCTCAAACGTCAGCCAGTCACGGTACAGGTTCGACTGTACAAAGCGGTTGGGGATGATGTGGGGATACACCGCCTTAATGACATACCTCATTTGTGGGCACGCTCCGCGCTCAGTTGATACACGCCAGAGCAGGGACGCACTGTGACATCGAAGCGCTCCTGTTCCAGTCTGCGTGACAGCCGATCCAGCGCGGCATAGTCCTTCGACGTTCCCGCGATGTAAATGCTGTTAGGGGTCATATACTGCGTATAACGCACACCGTCAGGGGTCACAAACATTTCAATCTGTGGTCGCATAATGCCTCCTGTTTTTAGTATTATACTATACATTGTATAGTAGCACAATCGACAAAAAGGGGATTGCGCTGATAGAACGGTTGTGCTATCCTTTGGCTATCGTGAAACTACGGCGTTTTTCCTGAAACGGTTTCCGCGCAATTTCACATTCCGTACTCTAGGGGGAGCAATCCCCCACCCGCCCCTTAAGTGCTATCGGCGGCACGTTTCTCCTAAGGGAGAAAAGGGCGCAGGTTCAAGTCCTGCGAGGGGCATTGGTTTCTGGGTTTCACCGCAAAAACCCTGAAGATATGTCGCCAACACAGTGTTGAACCCAGTGGGGAAGTCCGTGCAAGTCGGATAGGGCGAACAAGGGCGATGGTGCATCAGTAGGGAGATAGAGGGCTTCCGACTAATCCCGACGACCTAGCCCGATAAAACGGTTGACCTGTGCCGCACAAACAGGGAGCCATAGAAGCGTTGAAGTTGGGTGTTGAGACCGTTGTAGGTTAGCCTGCTACAAATTCCCTGACGACGGAGATGCCTGATGGAGTGGAGGCGATCAGTAGCTACATTTTGGAGACTGGTGTAAAGGGCACAGCGCGGGTTGATCGCCGCGCAGGTGAGAGTGCAAGCCTCTCCCCATCCACTACCTTTTATCGCAAGTAGGGTACTGAATCAATCACGAACGACTGTCGCCCGACGGGGAATTATGATGTAAAGGGCAGCGGGGCGGGTTGAGGGTCGAAAGCGACGATTGACCGCGATCGGGCTTTCCGTAGGGTGCGGCTCGCTGCTACGGTGGACAACATAACCGTTATGGCGTCATGGGGTGGCGCGGGGAGGGGTCTCCCTGTCTGGTCAGAACAGACTAGCGGTTCATTGACTGAGGTTGCGGCGGCCCTCTCCGGCGCTGTACTCGGCAGGTGAAACCAGAGGGGTGACACCGCTGAGCGCCGGGAAAACCGAACAACAAACGCCTTTCGGGGCGTTTTTTGTTTTCACCTACAGGCGAAAACTCGCTGGCGAAACATTGAGACAATAGAATAAATGTGCTATAGTTAATCTACGCTTGATATACAATTAAGGGTTAACTCAATGGCAACATTCACCAAGAACTTTTATGGGTCAACGGGGCCAGCGTGGACAAGCATCGGCAGTAACACGATGGTCTTCTGTTCCTCCCTCACCGATCTGGCGACCAACATCACGGTGGCATCATATCAGGACGGGACGCACATCGGTAACGGCGACCCAGGCACAGACCAGTGCGGCGCGAACCACGCCAACAACGTCAAGTACCTGACTTCCTCCACCATGAGCGTCAACGGCGGCGGGTCGGAAAACATCAACGACACCAATCTGGTCGCCAACGAATGCACGCTGCGTTACGACTTCGCCGATGCCGCCAGCGTCGCCATCACCAGCGCCCGTTTTTACTGCTTTAATGCCTCCGTCACGACCACACGCGCCAGCGGCTTGGATGTGCAGGCGTTTGAGCGCGGTGTGTCGGCAACGGCATGGACGCAGATCAACAACGACTCCGGGGCAACCGGAGGCGACAACAGCGGGCAGCGGCTGGATTTGGGGAATAAAAGCGCCGCCACTTCCCATAACTGGTATCTGGCGATTAGCGCTAGTCCCGAAAGCGTGGGCGCAAAAAGCGCATTCGACTTCGGGATAGCTCTTATATACAGCTAAGGACACCCATGTTTAACGCACTGATCCAACACGGGGCAGTCCAGCAGCATGAGGGCTGGATCGCGCTACTCAACACAGGCGAACTGGTGTTTGAAAACGCGGCGTACACGGGCATGGCGGGCGAACTGACGAGCTGGCAGATGCTGCTGACACGCTGTCGGGCCGACAACGTGCGTATCGTCGGGCTGGCGCTGCGGCGCGCGGGGGCGTGGGTGATCGCGATGGACAATGCCGACAGCTATTTTCAGGCGCGTATGGCGACCAGCGTATTGAACCAAACGCGTGAAGAACACTTTCAGGGCATCGGCACGGTGCTGGAAGCGCAGGGGCTTATCCAGATTACCTGGGTGAGTCAGTTTGGCGTGGTGTATCACGATATGCAGCCCTTAAGCGCGCAGTGGGTACACACCAGCCAGCGCCAGCTAAACGATTTGTATACACCGTAGGGGGAATATGCCTACCGCATGGTATTTGTGTCCCTACAGCGCACGCAACTGGCGGCGCGTCAACGATGCGCGTTACTGCGCCATGCTGGACTTCGATGACCTGATTACGGCAGATGGCGGCGCATGGGCTGAAACGGAAGTGTTGGGCAATCATGCCATTGTCAAGGTGCGCGCGTCGGCAAATACGCTGACCACCATTAACGCGGCGGCAGGGTTTACCCGTCTGCCCAAGGATCGGTTAGACGCCCCGCTGAGCGACCTGACGACCCAACAAAAGACCGCCATTCGCAACAAGGTGCTGAGTCTGGGTTATACCAGCAAGGAAATCACCAATCGTTTTGGCAGTGACCTGGGGGCGTACACCTTGCGCGACGTGCTGCGTTTTGTAGCGACCCGCCGACTGGAAGCGCGTTATGACGATGTATTGCAGCAGGTCGTGTTAGACGGGGCAGTAGTTACCCCGCGTTCCATTGAAAGCGTAGACGAAAGGGTATTGTAATGGCAGATAACGTGGCAATTAGCTTTTTAGCCGTTCAATCTCCTGCTCTAATTCATGGATACGGGTTAAGGCAAGTTGCCATTCGTGATAATAAGTGCCATAGCCAGATGTTTCACCAGGTTGATTTTTGCCGCGAATATAAAGACGGAGGTTGGTAGGGTCGTTGTTAGTCTTGATACCATCCATATGATCGACAAGTTCATTAGATTGTAAAGGACGCTGCAATTGCCTAGCCATAACAAGACGATGTTCGAGAAGATAAGTCCGTTTGTCTTTCATAGCTTCATAAAGCCAAAGGTCTTCTTGCGCAATCGCGGCGCGACCAAGTCGGATATATCCTTTGACGGGTTCAATTTTTTTACCTTGGCCGAGATTAACCCAATCATGCTTCTTTTCAAATCCAGAGCACGGAATACATCTCCCGGTGAATTTACCTTGTCGTATTTTTGCGGCGATAGGTCCCGGAGATTTCAAACGCTTTTGCCCACAATCGGGGCACGTAATGCGGACGTGAGTCAACCGCTGCCCTTTAACCAAAACAATCTCTGTGTCATCCCAATCAACTTGTGGATGGGCTGGTCTTTCGAGTCGATCAACCCTCACTTTATTCAGCAGCCTATCCTTGTAGCAATATCCCGTATATGTTCCCTTGCGGATACGATAAGCAACTTGCCCCGCGTCATCGAATTGTTTTTTGTGGCAGTAAGGGCATGTGGTTTGTACCAGCAATCGTCCATTTTCAGCGCGATAAACTGTATTCCAATCAACAGCAGGATGCGGCAAGCGTTCAAATTTTTGCTTCATTACCATGTTGATCCTCCTTGTAAAATTATAGCATTCAATGGCGGAGAATGTAATGGCTGATAATCTAGGATACACAGCGGGCGCTGGTTCAACAGTAGCCACAGATGATGTAGCGGGCGTGCATTACCAGCGGGTAAAACTGGTCAACGGCACGCTGGATGCAACGGACGCGATCCCCGGTGATGCCACCAACGGGCTTGACGTGGATGTGACGCGCGTGATCCCCGGCACCGGAACCACCAACTTAGGCAAGGCGGAAGATGATGCCCATACATCAGGGGACGTGGGCGTACTCGCGCTGGCGGTGCGACGTGACAGCGCGGCAGTAGGCACAGGGACAGATGGCGACATATCCACCCTGAACGTGGATGCGCAGGGGCGGCAGTGGGTGCGTCCCGCGCCTGTGCAGGTGCGCATCAGCGTGACCCCTACGATCAGCACGACCGCCTATACTTCTGGCGATGTCGTGGGCGGGTTGCAGACCATCTCTAACGCGGCGCGCATCAGCGGGGGGAGTGGAATAATCCAGTCGATTATTGTCGTAGACAAAACACAAGCGCAGCGCGCGGCGATGGACATTCTCTTTTTTGACCGTTCCGTCACGGTTGCGGCAGATAACGCGGCAGTTGCCACCAGCGATGGCGACATGGCAAACATTCTTGGCGTTGTCTCTATCGGTCCGTACAACACCGCATGGCCGGGCACGCCTCTCAACAGCGTTTCAACACTGCTCAACGTCGGATTGCCGTTTGTGCTGAACGGGACAGATTTGTATGCGGTGGCAGTGGTACGCGGCACGCCGACCTATACCAGCACGTCAGACCTGATTTTCATCTACACGATTTTGCAGGATTAAAAAATAGAAAGGATTTCGCCATGCCCGCGCCAGAACACATTCTTGTGTACCGCATTCAACAGGGCACGTTTCGCAGCGATGCCCCCGGCAGTCTGGTGATGGATCTGGGAATACAGGCCGGATACCTGAACGACAGCAATGAGTTTATCAAGCTGTCTATCCTGAAACACACCATGTCACCGCAGGGCGTAGGCGATCTGTTTACCGCCAACCCCAATAACGCCGTAACCCGCATCGAAGATTTAACCACTGCGCTGGGCACGTACCTGCTGACGAACGCCATTATTGACGGGGCGCTGGTCAGCTAATGAGCGTTGGATACGCTATTCATACCCACGTCGGCGCGGGGACGCTGCAAGCCTCCACGGGTGCGTCCACCGTTGCCGTTAGCCCCAACGCCTCGACGCGTCCACTGGATCTGGTGGTGGTGGTCTGTTACACCGCAGCAGATGCCACGCTGGTCAATGACGCCGGGGATGGCTGGGTTATCCTTGATTCAGGGTATGACAGCGTCAACACCTACGGCATTTTTATCGCGGCGTGTATCGCGTCTCGCAACGGCGCATCAGGGTATGCAGGGTTAACCCTGCCTTCCAGCGCCGCCTATACCGCGCAGTGTTCCACGTTTCGTATCCTGCAACCGTTTAAGTTTGATCTTGCTGTCCGCGCACGCAGTACAGGCTGGTTTAACGCCACCGCATCCTCCACGACCAGCAGCGCCCCCGCTATTCTGCAACCCTACGGGCAAGTGCTCGACATTCTGGGACGCGGGTACAACAACGGCGGCACGACCACGACCAGCGGCAACGTCACCAGCTTTACAGAACGTTTTGACACAGGGCAGGTCAGCCCCGCGCATGGCGTGGTGCTGAATGATCGTACTGCGCTGGTACTCGGCACGCAGCAGAATGCGCTGGTGTCCGGCACGCTGGCAGTGGCCAAAACCAACCGCGCGGGGGTACGCGCCATGATCGGGATCGTCGGCAATACGACCAATCGCGGGCGTTATATGTCCAATCGCCGCGCAGGGGGATAAATGTCACTGCTGCTGCTGTTTAATGCGCCGCCCTCGGGGGGAACCTATTCCTTCCCTTCGACGGGCATACTGGATGATTTTAACCGCGCCAACGGCGGGGTCGGTTCCAACTGGACAACCGACCCTTATGGCTTTGGCAGCGGCGGATTGCAGATTTCCAGTAATCAGGCCAGCAGCAGCGCGGGATTTGCCGAAAGTTACTGGAACGTCTCGACGTTTGGCGCAGACAGCGAAGTTTATGTAGACATCCCCACGGTGGGATCGTCCGGTCACGAAGTCTCGCTCGGCATTCGGCTACAGCAGGTCGGCGCGGCAACTGTCGATGGCTATTACATCCAGATGCTGAAGGCGGCGGGCACAGACACCGTCATCGTGTACCGCGTCGATAACCAGACGCCGACGCAGCTGGGGTCAACGATTAACCAGGAGTTTAGTTCCGGGGACGCGCTGGGCGTCAGTATCATTGGCTCGACCCTCGAAGTGTGGCGTAAACCCTCCGGCGGGTCGTGGACGAGCCTGGGCACGTTCAGCGACAGCACGTACAGCAGTGCCGGATACATTGCGCTCACGATTGAAAACACCACAGCACGCGTGGACAATTTCGGCGGTGGCAAGGTCGGTTATGCTATCAGCGATAGTTTCAGCGCGTACCTGAAGGGGCAGGCCAGCGCCAGTGATACACTCGCGGCGTACCTCAAGGGACAATCATCTGCCAGTGACAGTGTAGCCGCCTTCCTCAAGGGGCAGGCGCTTGGCACAGACGCCGTACCTGCGTATCTGCGTGGGCAGGCGTCATCCAGCGACAGTGTGAGCGCGTACCTCACAGGACAGGCATCGCTGGCTGATGTGTTGAGTGCGTATCTGCGCGGACAATCTTCCGCCAGTGACGTGTTAAGCGCCTACCTCAAAGGGCAGAATAGCGCACAGGACAGCCTGAGTGCGTTTTTGCGGGCGCAGTTGAGTGCCAGCGATAGTTTCCCCGCCTTCCTCAAGGGTCAGCAGTCCACGCAGGACTCGTTTGCAGCATTCTTGCAGGCGCAGGCGGCAGGGCAGGACAGTTTCAGCGCGTATCTGCGGGCACAGGCCAGCGCCAGCGATGTGCTGAACGCCTACCTGATGGGCGTGCTGTCAGCCAGTGATACGCTGTCGGCCTTCCTGAAAGCAGAAGCGGCCAGCAGCGACAGTTTCAGCGCTTTCCTTCAGGCACAGGCGGCAGCCAGCGACAGCCTGAATGCGTTTTTGCGGGCAGAGGCCGCAGCCAGCGACAGTTTCAGTGCCTATCTAAAGGGACAAGCCAATAGCAGTGATACGCTGTCGGCCTTTCTGCGGGCGCAGGAAACCGCAGCAGATACGTTTGCCGCGTATCTACGGGCAGAGGCCGCAGCCAGCGACAGCTTCAGCGCCTTTACGCATGGGCAAGCGCTGGCGACAGACAGCTTCAGCGCCTATCTGGAAGGCGTGGGATCAGGGGCGGCAGCCAGCGACACGTTTTCCGCTTATCTGCATGGGCAGGCCGCCAGCAGCGACAGTTTTTCAGCCTATCTGCGTGGGCAGGCCGCCAGCAGTGATACGTTCAGCGCCTATCTGCGCGGGCAAGCCACAAGCAGCGATGCCGTGCCTGCCTTTTTGCGTGGGCAAAATAGCGCACAGGACAGCCTCAGTGCTTTCCTTCAGGCACAGGCCAGCGCCGCCGACAGCGTACAGGCGTACCTGCGCGGGCAGCTCAGCGCCAGCGACACCTTCAGCGCGTTTCTAGCGGCACAGGGGCAGGGGACGGATACCCTCGCGGCGTACCTGCGCGGGCAGGATAGCGCGCTGGATTCTGTTGCAGCGTACTTACACGGGCAGGGAAGCGCCAGCGACAGTTTCAGCGCCTACCTGGTCGGCGGGTTCCTGATCCGCGCGCAAGTGGAAAACACCTTTGTGGCGCATCATCGGGAGCGAGGATACACAGCGGCAGACCGGGGGCGCGACTATACCGCCCAGGGACGTGACAGAGACTACACGGCACAGGACAGGGACCGGGACTTTACAGCAGCAGGGCGTTATCGGCGCTATCGGGTAAAAAGGTAAACACACATGGCAAATGAATTCGACAATCAAAAAACGAAAAAAGCGGCGGAGTCGGTGGTCTACGAAATCGACTGGCGCGGCGCGGGCAATCGCAAGGCATTACGTGACAGCGATACCATTGCGACCAGCGCATGGGCATTTGTGTCCACAGGGCACGGCATGACCCTGGATAATGATGGGGTGGTGGGTACAAACACGGTGGCACAGGTGCGCCTTGTCGGTGGAACTGTCGGCGGGCCGTACCAACTGCGTAACACGATCACCACCAGCGCCAGCCCTGTGGAAACGCTGGTCGAAGATTTGTTCATTACGGTGGAATAGGTTTTCGCCTATAGGTGAAAACTACCCCTTATCATGAAGCGGGTAGGGAGTGTTCATTTCACCTTCCATCATACAAAAACAGAGCGATAACGATCAGCACACGGCGGTTGCTGCCCCCGCGTAAGTAGGGGGTATTGGGGAACCGCGCCACAAAATAAGCCCCCAGCGCGTCCAGTGCCGCAACTGTCGTTTCCTTCAGGTGAATGTGATACACCTGCCGATTATGCGCCGTGATGTCGGCATAGGCTTCGGCAGCGCGCAGATAGTCCTGTTCTGTAAGGGGGTCGCCGCGTTCAATCAGGCGGCCATACAGCGCTTTCACCGCTACTTCCACCCCCCACGAACGCCCCGTCACAACAGGCAGTCCCAACGCCTGAAGTCGCGCCGCTGCCGCCTGCTCCACCCGCGTAAGCTGCTGCTCCATACGCGAGTGCAGCGGGATTTGTTGTTTTAACCAGTGTGCCATTGTTGTGACCATCGTCTATCCTTTAACACACACTATACGTTACACAGTGCGGAAACACAAGAGTGCGCTTAACTCCGTCTTCCGCTGTCCGTTTGTGCTGTTAAACGCCTTTATGGAATGCCTTCCGCGTCGTGTTATGCAGTGTCCCATTTACGTGCGCTCGTTTTTTGCGTGAAATTCTGTTCCCGCGATGAGCGCGCGGCACACGATATTCAATCGACCCGTCGGGCAGCAGACGCGCCAGCGAATCGGGATGATCCAGCAGCGGCGTGATGGTGCAGCCCCAGATCGGGTATCCGCGTTCGTGCTGGCTGATGATCTCCCAGTCGATGCGCGTGACGCACCAATCCGCATAGGGATGATTGCAGCGCGAACGTGTCGCGTCCAGGATGGCGGGCGGTTCGTAAAAGGTAATGGGCATCATTCGTCACCTTTCAGCGCAGCCTCAGCGCGTGCGCCTTAATCGTCCATTACGTCACTGGTGAAATCATTTAAATCAGGGTCAAAGCGTTGGCGGTAATGAGGTTGTGCTGCGTACCATTCCAGCGCCGCGCGAAGCCGCGCGGCTTCGCGCATGGTGTCGAGTAGTTGGCTTGCGAGTGTTAGCGCTAAATGCGTAATTCCATCGCTACGCAGTTGCAGCGTGCCATCGTTTATAAAGGCCTCAAGTTCCTCAATCGTGTAGGTCATATTCTCTCAACTCCTACAAATACCCATTTACAACACTTATTCTTCTTCTCTGTCCGGCGCTTGAAACACAATATGATACCGATTGCGTAGCGGTGGCGTGCGCTCAATCGCAAGGCTAACAGTCCCCGCCAACAGAATTTCATCACGCGATAGCAAGCGCGAAAATGTCACATAGTAAGTGTGCTTTGATGAAACGTAGACATCCTCGACAATTGGAAACCGCAGCGTTTTAAGGCGTTGACGTAACCATGCCTCTTGTTTAATTTCCTCTTGTTCTTGGTTCAAAAAGTCGGCACGCATGTTGTCTCGACTTTTAGCGCTCGCTTCCATCAACTTGTCCTGATACTGCGCTACCAAGCCTTCAATCAGGTCATGTGTCTGCGTGCCAAATGTGACGTGCAAGCCGCTGCCGGACATCAGGATTTCAAGCTGGCGCAGCACGTCATTGGCGATCAGGTGCGATGGTTTGTCCAGGTCAAATTGGTGTGTCATCTCATCTACGCCCCTCACGCCGATTTATACGCCGTGCGATGCGTGAGTAGCAAGTTCCACATACGAAGAGACCGTCTATAGTCACTGGTGATATGTTTTTGCGCGCGCAGCGTTGGCACACGATTGGGAATATCTCTCGAATGTTCGTGATTGTTTTTTGCATTGCATTCGCGCGCTGGTAGTCTTGAATCTGCGCTGCGTTATCTGCCTCACGATATAAGAAGTGTACAGCCTCAATTGGTTGTTTTTCTTCAGCATGTCCCCACAGTATCGCTATGAGTTTCTCGCCATCTGCATAATAGGCTGTGGCGGTTTCATCGCTCGATAGTCCATCATATCCTAGTAGTTTCATTTTCATTTCACCTCATGATGTGGTTTGATATTCGCGCCATATGGCGCTTTAAACACTGATGGCTGGTTCATCAGGATAATGCGCTCAGGCTTTGCCAACAGCCATGCCGGAACGCCCGATTCAATCGCCAGTTCGTAGGCTCTCAGCGCACGCACATACGACTGGTCGAGTTCGGTCTGGATACGCGCGATGTCATCCCACGTCAGTTTCATGGCTGTTTCCAGCTTTCAGGAGCCTTCTCAGCACTCATATAATTTCTGTCCCGCCGCGCGTGCCAGTTCGGGAGATATCTCCACTCGTTCGGGTGATTGCGCACGAATGGAACCTCTACATAGTGCAGCGTCATGTGCTGTAGCCAGCGCTTCTGGTCGTCTATATATTCGCTGAAGTCTAACGTAATGTGAATCTTGTACATTTTCATCCTCACTTTGTACTCACTACTCGCGTAGCATTTAGGACGCATGATAAGCGCGGTTATCGGCTAGTAGTCATCGCCGTTCCAATTACCCTCTACAGCTTCTGAGGATATGCCACAGTTATAGCAATCAAACCACCAACCACGTACTTCTGCGCCGTTGGGTAGTTCGTCTATTTGACCTTCGCGGAAAGTACACGGATCACCGCACTTTGGACAAATGTAACCGTCTGTGGCAGTGAGGCGTGTGGCAAACTTGCCAATGCTTTCGCCAGTGTCAAAGCTTGACCATTCAACTGATATAGTGGACTTCATAAATGTTGGAGTGACAGAATCTTGAGCTTTTGTGAGTTCAAGACACCTATCTAAGCGCAGTGAATAATGCGGGTTCTTAAACGTTACCCACACTTGCAGAAATGCGTCAGATTTTATGCTGCCTACAGTGTTAAATTGCTCTTGCCGATCAGTGCGCTGGCGCTGTTGCCCAACTAAAACCCCAGCCTCTTTAGCTACTGCCTCAGCATAATCCGCAACCGCACTCTGAATATCACATCCAAGTTTGTTGTATTCGGTAAGCGCGGCCTTGCGTTGTTTATCTAATGCTTCTATATGCTGCTTCAATTCATCGACTGTCATTTTATGCTCCTTGTTGTTTACCCTTGATAACGGCATTTATCTAAAAGCTATTTGCTTGCCCAATTCTTGCCTTTTAGAATGCGGTAAATAGTCGTTTCGTGAACACCATATTCACGCGACAAAGCTACTTGCAAGCCCCACTTACGCGGCGCATCTGCAAACCGTTTACGGATGGTATGCACTTGCTCAATGGTTAGCTTATGCGTGCCATAATGCCGCCCTTTGGCGACCATGTCTTGCATATTGTCTTTGGCAGTGCCTAAAAACAGATGCCTAGGATTGACGCATGATGGATTGTCGCAGCGATGGCAAACGTCTAAAGCTGCATCAAACTGCCCATATGCGAGGATGTAAGAGACACGATGCGCCCGCATAACACGCCCGCCAATTGCTATCGTGCCATAGCCGCAATTCAGTGCGCCTTGCCAGTGCCAGCATTCATCAACACCAGCTTTCGCAACCTTTGACCAAAAGCGCTGTATATCCTTATCGGTGTACATCATGCCCTCTCGCCTCAAGACTCGCTAGAGTAATACCATCTGCACAGGCACGCGCTCTGGTGCCTGCGGCATCGGTTGATCGTACACCAGCCCCGTTTCAAAACTGGCCTGCTGCGTCCCATTACGGCGGCTGAAACACGGCCCGCACAGTGTCACGTCGCCGTTGTGGACACGCACGATAACCTCATTGTCGTTGCGCGTCGCGCGTTCCTCCGGCGTCCCCATATCCTTGCCGCAGTCGTCACAGCGGATAGGCGTTCGCGCTGCCGTTTTCACCTTGCCCAGATGCGCCAGCACGACCGTCACGGCACGTTCTCCGGCGCTGCTCAACTGCCGCTGCCACGCATCGTTACTAGGCGACCAGTGGAAACCGTGCCGCTTTAACAGGGTGATGGACTCGGCGTCGGGTTTGCCGGGGAACTGCAACCGGATGCGGTTGTCGGTTGTGTCGCGGATCAGCGTTACATCACCGTAGGTCTCCTGCTCCGGCTGAGAGGCCGCGCGCTGCACCTGCGCCTGCAATTCGCTCAGGCGTTGTTTCATGCGGCGAATGTTGGCGTTGTTGTTGGTGAGTTGGTAATCGGGATACCCGACACGCCCCCTGTAATCGCCTTGCAGCAGTTTGTCAGCGGTCTGCTGGCTGATGTGCAGGTGCTCAATCAGCGCAGGGGCACGCTGTTCCGCTGGCAGGCGCATCACCTTACGCAGCGCGGCATTGGTCTGTTTCATGTGCGCCTGTTCGGCTTCTGCCGCCGTGATTTTGGCTTGCAGCTTCAGTATCGCCTGCGGGTCGTCTGACGAGATAACATCGTGGTTTTCAGCGCTTGCCGCCTTTTGTTCAAGGTCTTTGGCGCGCTGTAGTTTCTCAAAGCCGCGTCGCCACGTCCGGTCAATGCGGTTGCGATAGCTGGTGTCCCACTTCTCGCTGTGGTGTCCCTTCAGGATCGGCTGGCCGAAAGGGATGATGGACGCCATCTGTTCGGCGCGGCGTAGGTCGCGTGTGGCATCGGTACGCGCGGCGTCGGCTGCTGCGTGCATCCGTTCAAGCCGTGACTGCACCCGCGTCTGGTACGCTTCGATGCGTTCAGCGCAGGACGCGCACAGGGGCTTATCGTCGCTGGTGGACGTTGTATTGCTGGCGCAGATCACACAGCGCTGCGGGGCAGGCTGCGGCTGGTCGTAGAGCGTGCCCGTGTCGAAAGCCAATGTCAACGACGATACTGGCACGAGACGATTCTTGCCGTCGCCGCCATGAACAAAAGCCTTTACCCCATAGCCACCTGTGAGCGTTCCCGCCGAATGTTCAGTGCCGACGATAGAGCCAATTTTTAACCCCGCGAACTCGGTGAGAACAACATCGGCAGCAGCCGTGATAAGCGTCAGTGTGTTTTCGGGGAGATGACCGAATGTTCCGTCCTCAAAGAGAAGGGATGCGTTGGCGTGTTCATGGCTAGGGTATGTCTTTTCGGAACGGAGAACCATTGCAGGTTTGCCGTAGCTGGTTTCAATGATGTCGCCACGTTTGAGTTTGCCGAGCATGGGGGAAGGCGTTTCGGCTTCAAAGAGAGCCGGTTGGTCATACATCATGCCCGTGTCGAAGGTCGGCTCAACCGTCAAAGATCCCTTGACAGTTGGAAAATCTTCTCGCCAGTGTTCCAGTGTCATGGGCAGGCTTTTCATGTTGCCCTTGAAGAAGATGCGAATGCCGTGTTTATCAGCCACATCCAGTAAGGCGCGGACATCACTCTCACGCGGCGGGAAATACTTCGGTCCCGATGAAGCCGCCCCGATGACAACCCAACTGATGACGCCGTGATACTTCTCAAATAGGTCTGAGAAGTCGAATGCCAGCGGTTCGGCACTAATCCAGCGCACCTTTGCCTTCACCTTCGACAGAGACTCAAAGGTACGTTCCAGCATCCGGCGCTGCTGTTCGATGCTCAACCGCTTGCCCCACATGAACGTGGGCGGGGTCGATGCGCCGATCCATACGTTATCGGGAATGTCGAAGTGTTGAACACGGACAGGGTTTTTGGTCAACATCTGGAAGGTGTGCCAGTGAGCGCGGCGGCACATATCCAGCACCGCTTCTATTTCCTCATTGGGAACCCAATGCCCGAATACATCTGCCATGCTGCCGACAAAAATTCTGGCAGGGGTCTTGAGTTTCAGCGGCTCATCCAGAATAGCGGGGTTCCAGTAGTGATGTTCAAACCCATGCGGATAGGCTTTCTGGGCGACGTTGGTTGCCACATCTTCGGCGTAGCAGTTGGCAATAGTGCCATCTGGCATCTCCCATGCACAGCCGTGTTTACATCCTGAAATTGGATTGTGGGTGTATTGAGTCCATTCTATCCCACGCCCACCATTCGTTTTTTGTTGTCTGTTCATCAGCTTGCTCCTGTGGTCTGGCCGGGGTTTACTTGTTCAACGCATCTACGTAGTAATTCGACTGAATGAGCGCATCACCAGCGATTGAGGCGGGCGTTCTGTCGCCAACGTAGTTACTCGCAATCGCCTCTAGCGCCTTCTGCGTAATCGCGAGGTTCGCCCGTGCCGCCGCCAACTGTGCGCGTAACGTCTCGTTCTCGGTACGCAGCGCGTCGAGTTCGGTAGGTTCCGGTTCCGTGTGAATACCCGTTCCGTAGCATTCAGGGCACGGCACGATATACAAACCGCTGCTAGTTACTGTGCCGCTACCATCGCAACGCTCACAAGGACGCTCAAAACCGTCTTCCGGCGTCGGTTCGCTTGTCGCGTCCTGTGGTTCAACGACGGCGGCGGGCGCTGCAATCGCACGCACATCCGACACCTTAACGCTGTATTCCTCATCACCTGTCGCCTTGTGGGCAAGGATATAACGCCCGCGATAGTAGCGAATAATGGTGTATCCATCTTCGCCAGCGTCTAACCGTTCAACCGTTGCGCCGATGGGCAGGTCAAATGTGTTGGGGCTGAAGCGCGCTAGTTCGTAACGGTAGATTTCCTCATCCGTTAGACGGTGGTCATAGTCGATTGTGCCGTAGGCAAACTCTTTGTTATCCTGTGCGTTGGTGAAACCTGCCGGAACTGCGCCGTACATGGCGGGGCGATTGAATAAGCCGTAAGTGAATGTTTCTGCCATTGTCGTTACTCCTGCTGCCTCTGTTCAATTGGTCATACTACTATACATTGTATAGTATTTTACCTAAAAGTCAACCTTAAGATTTTCTTGTGATTTGGCTGCTTTATACAGCCTACTTTTGTTTGTCTTAATTCTAGTGTATAATCCGAGAAACAATCAGCACAAATGTTCGTGAGATGCTATGAGCGAAGAACCTAAAGGACGCAGACCACGCCAGCGGCGCACACCCAAACGCCGTGTGCGGGACAGACTGCGTATCTCTCAGATGTACGTCTACGATGGCAAGACGCAGGGCGAAATTGCCAAAGCACTCGGCCTGTCGGCGGCTACCGTCAACCGCGCTTTGCAGGAACTGGAAACAGGCTGGAAGGCGGAAGCGGCGCAGCATTACCGCGTGTGGAAACAAACGCTGGTGGATGAGGCGCTGTATCAACTCGAAGAATGGTACGCCGCGTGGCAAAAGAGCAAGCTGCCGCGTGAGGTGGACAGCACCAAACAGAGCGCCGGGGCCGATGGCAAAAAGGTGGAAGTCAGCAAACGCACCGAGGGACGCGCGGGGAACCCCTCGTTTCTCAATGGTGCGGGGCAGACGCTGGATCGCCTGATGAAACTGACGGGGCTGGATGTGCAGAAGATCGCGCCCACCAATCCCGATGGCACGCAGGAATACAAACCCTTCAGCCTTGAGGATTTCGGGGCCATTATCGCCAAAGCGCGCGAGTATGAGGAAACAATAAAGGATGGTCGCAGCGGCACAGACAACGGAGCGTGAATGGATCGTCGCTGAAATTGGCAAGTGTGCGACCTCTCCTATCTACTTCGTGAATGAATACGTACAAATCTTTGACCCACAGGTCGGAAGCTGGTTTGCCTTTAAACTGTGGAAGGCGCAGGTAGAAGTGCTGCACCTGATGCACACGCGGCGCTACATTGTCGGGTTAAAGGCGCGTCAGATCGGCATGACGACGCTGGCCCTCGCCTATGCGCTGTGGGAAATTCTGTTTCGCCCGATTGCCTCCGTCATGATGTTTTCGCGGCGCGATGAAGAAGCCAAGGACATGCTGCTCAGGCTAAAGGATATGTACCTGAAACTTCCGACGTGGTTACAGGCGCGGTATATCGACACGGACAATGCCCACCTGTTAAAACTTTCCAACGGCTCAATGGTGCGTGCGTTTCCCACAACAGGCGGCGACGCCTACACTGCCACGACGGTGGTTTGTGACGAATCGGATTTAATTTCCGATTTTGGGGCGCTGATGCGTTCGGCAAAACCAACAGTCGATAATGGCGGTAAATTGTTTTTGCTGGGGCGGCCCAACAAGGATAAACCCAACAGCATTTTTAAGGCGATTTATCGTGCCGCCAAGCAGGGGTTAAATGAATATACACCTGTGTTTTTATCGTGGACAGCAAGGCCCGACAGAGACGCGGTATGGTATGAAAAACAGAAGGCCGACTCTCTGGCGCTGGATGGCACGCTGGATTCCTTGCATGAGCAATATCCGGCGAACGATGCCGAAGCATTGGCATCCAAGACGTTGAATAAACGTTTTCCGCCCGCCATGCTGCTTAGTTGTTATGAGGAAGTTGCTCCCATCCCTCTGGAGCGCCTGCCCGAAAAATCACCTGTGATCCCCGGTTTAACCGTGTACAAGCTGCCGGAACAGGACGCCCGTTACTGTTTAGGCGCTGATCCAGCAGAAGGCAATCCCACGTCAGACGACAGCGCGGCGGTGGTTTTAAATGCCAAAACAGGGGAGCAGGTTGCGGAGCTATCGGGCAAGTTCCAACCGGATACGTTTGCGGCACACATCGCTGCCCTTTCGCAGTGGTATAACAATGCCCGCGCGATGGTGGAGCGTAACAATCATGGTCATGCGGTGCTGTTATGGCTGCGTTCGTTTCGCCCAGGGGTGCAGCGCGCATGGGGGGCGGACAAAAAAGAGGGCTGGCTCAGTAATGGGCCGGGGAAAACAATGCTGTATGACAAGGGCGTAGAAGCGGTGAAAGACCGGTGGACCATCATCCACAGCTTTAAAGCCTACACGCAGATGAGCAGTATCGAAGGCTCGACGCTGCGCGCGCCGGATGGCGATATGGACGATGTATCAGACGCCTACATGCTGGCGTTACAACTGGTGGGCAAATTAGGGGTTTTTGCGGGATAGGGGCATACATGGGCATTTTAAACCAGATCGGGCAGTTTGTAGGGCAGGTGTTTAACAGAACTGCCGCCGCGCAGTATATGGTGGGGGCGGATGGCAGTATTGTCCCCCTGTCTCCCAGCGCGGGGGAAAAAGCCGCGTCCCGTCCAGCCTCCTCCTCCATGATGTTATTCCCGTCATGGCGCGATGGACAGCCGCAGTGGAACCTGCTGAATTTAGACGCCTACATCGAAGAAGGTTACAACCTCAATACACTCATCCACAGCGCGATTGCCTACAAGGGACGGGCATACATGTCGGCCCCACAGCGCGCGTTTGGTGAGTCGATGGAAAATCCTGTGCGGATGCTGCCCAATCACCCCCTGAGTAAACTGCTGGCGCGGCCTAACCCGTACCAGTCCACAGCGGAATACCAGCAGTTACGCATGACGTACCTGAATCTGGCGGGCAACGCCTATACCTTTTTGCAGCGCGATCGCACTGGGGCCTTTCCCAAAGCGCTGTGGCTGCTGCGTCCCGATTGGGTCTACATCATCCCTGACGACGGGCACGGCATCAAGGGCTACCTGTACCGTCCCGACGGCTACACGACACAGGACGGGCTGCCCATCCTGCCAGAGGACATGATTCACATCAAATTCCCCAACCCCGGCGACCCGCTAGGGGGCCTGGGCTACGGCCTGTCGCCGATGACACCGCTGGCACAGTCGGGCGATGTGGATAACGATGTCACCCACTTTTTAAAGAAGTTTTTTGAAAACAAGGCGATGGTGGGCGGCGTGATTAAATACAACATGCCCATCGACGAGGCCACCGTTGGCCTCATCCGCAACCGTTACAAGGAAGTCTACGGGGGCAGTGAAAACTGGGGCGACGTGCTGATTCTGGATCAGTCCGCTGAATACCAGCGTATCGCCATGAACTTTGAGGAAATGAAGTTTGATGCGCTGGACAAACGTAACGAGAGCCGCATCCTCATGCCCTTCGGTGTCCCCGGCATCCTCATTGAAACGCTCAGCGGCTTGGAAAAGAGTTCTTACGCCAACAAACGCGAGGCGCGGATCATGTTCTGGGAAGACACCATGCGTAGTGAAATGCGTCTGATGGAATCGGATGACCAGTATTACCTGACGTACCCCGATGATGGCGCGTTCCCCATGCACGACCTGAGCGAAGTCCCCGCGCTGCAAAAGAACATTCCTGAACTGGTGAATGCGGCGCATAAGATGTGGAGCATGGGCACGCCGCGCGATGACGCGTACCGCACGGTGGGGTTAAACGTCCCGTCCACCGCAGATGGCGGCGTGGGGTATGTGCCGGGCAGTATGCTGCCGGTGGGCACGCCGCGCGCAGGGGTACAAACGCCAGACACAGCAGCGCAGGATGCACAGGATACGCTGGACGCACAGGCAGAACAGACCGCGATGGAAGATGCGGCAACGGTGGACAATGAGGGGGCAAAAGCACGGCCCGATTCTGTTCGCAGCGTGAAAGCGGCGGAACAGGCGGGATACGTTTACCTCTCGCTGGCACATGAGCCGCAGTTACTTGCCCTTCAGCAGTTGGCGAAAGCGGCTAATCCCGCGCTGGAACTCACACCGCCCCAACAGCTTCATATCACACTGGCGTATGCGCCGGATGTGGATGAAACAAGCTTCGACACGGTTTTCCGCGCCTGTACGCCGGAAGATTTAAACCTTGTCGTCACGGGAACATCCTTTTCCACCTTTGAACCGGAACAGGGACAGCCGACGCCGTTGGTTCTGAATATCCAGTACGACGACACGCTGGCACAGTTCCAGCGCCGTGTCTGTGAGGCGTTACAGACGGCGGGCATTGCGGTGAGCGAATACACGTTAAAGTGGGTTCCCCACATCACACTGGGATACTATGCGGAAAAGGTGGCGCTGCCTGCCACCTCGGACACTGTAACCCTGCGTCCATCTGCGGTCTGCTGGGCGCGTGAGGATTACAGGGTTGTCCATGAAACAGTGCTGCCCAACAACAAATCTGGTTATACCCATGAAGAAAAAACGCTCATCTGGAAGGCGCAGGATAACATCGCTCAATCTCACGAATCAGCATTCGCCAGCGAAGCGCGCAAACAGTTTGAAGCGGACAAACGCGCGATACTGGCGCTGGTGACGGATGCCAAAACCAAAGCGCTGGAACGTAAGGCCAGCATCGACTGGAAAGACCTCATTCCGCTGGTGGGTGCGTATCTGGCGACGGAAAGCATTCCGGCATGGCAGGATGGGTTTACGCCGCTGGTGGGTGCGGTGGCGCTGGATGTGGGCAATTACTGGGCGGGTCGTTTGGGGCGTGAGCTGGTGGTGGATACCGTGTTTCCGTCTGAGTGGTTAAGAACATACACGCTGGTGTTTGCAGACCCGATTTCACGCACGACAGGCGACGCGATACGCGCCATTCTGGAACAGGCGGCAGATGAAGGGTGGAGCATCCCGCAAATGCAAACGCGTATGGGGCTGGTGTTTGAGCAGTGGATGGCGGGAGGGGTATCCGCAGAAGATTTTGACTTCCTGAGCCAGCGGATGCCGCCGTATCGGACTGAAAACATCGCACGCACAGAAACGACGAGGGCGGCATCTGCCAGCGCAGACAGAACCTACCGTCAGTGGGGGGTGGCAAGACGCGAATGGATTCCCACGAACGACGACCGCACGCGCGACAGCCACGCCGCCGCCGATGGGCAAATCAAACCTATGGACGAGCCTTTTATCATCGGCGGCTATCAAATGAACTACCCAGGCGACATGAGTTTAGGAGCGCCATTAAGTGAAGTCGCGGAATGCAGATGCACCATCGCGGCTATCGCCTGATGTGATATAATGGCACACATGTTCTAGTTTTCACCTATAGGAGAAAACCTCATGGCTAAACGTAAACTGACTGAAGAACTGGCAGGCACAGCGCCCGAAACGCCCGTTGAACCGTCCTATACGGCGCTTTTTGCCAGCGGTGACAGCGTGGAAGCATACGTCGAAGACCTGTGCACCCCTTTGTATCTTGCCCCCTTCTATGAGGCTAGAATCGCCATTGCCTACGAGGGCAAGCGCCTGACCAGCATGGCGCGCGATCATGGTATCTTCCGTCTGGTGCTGGAAGATGAGACGCGCGTGTCCGTCGTCAGTCGCCAACTGCTGACGGTGACCCACACGCCGCTTGTGGAAGATGCGGCAGTGGAAGTGGTTGTCCCATTGAACGCAGTGGATGCTGATGGGGATGTGCTCAAGGCTAACGCCATTGAGTCTCAAGACGGGGACGCAGTAGGATAGCCGATGGCTGACATTCCGGTGATACGCGGCAGATTGCCCTACGAACAGGAGCGTGGCATCACGGGCATGGTGACGGTCTCCGAAACCTACGATGATGCGGGAGATGTAATAGACGCTACGGCGATATGGCAGGGCGGGGACAAGATACAGATTTACGCCCCGATGCTGGATGACCTGAACGCGCGTTATGCAGCAGTGAACGGGGACATCCTCACCGTCTGCCAGTACACGCTGAAACTTTTGGCCTATTATCCCGATGAACACCTGTACATCGCGCAGCGTATCGCGCCGCCGCTGGACGCCCCGACCACGATTGATGAGATTGAATTTTAGGGGGGGGATTAATGAGTGACATACCCATTCTTAAAGGCAATATCCCTAGCAGTATCGCGGGTGGGCGCATGGTCATCCATGACAATGTATTCCGTTCCCCGAAAAGCAAAAGGAGAGTAGCTTTTCATTGGTTAGGTGGGGAAATCTCGGCACTTCCAAAATGGGAGATTGAAGGAAGCCGATTTGCAGCACTAGAGGCTAACAGATTGACTTATTTTGAATTTACCTTTGAAGTGGTTGGATACTATCCCGATGAAGAATGTTATGCCGTGCGCCTGTTAACGGCTCCGCATGTTGTGAGGGTGACTTATAACGATGATACGGTATACGTTCAACGACGGGGGACTTACCGCCGTGAGGTGATCGCCAATAATCGACAGAGAGAACGCGATGGACGCGCTCACCCTTAACCGCGCCATTGGGGAACTATTTGGTTACCGTGTGGCACAGCGCCAGTATCTTGGACGCAGCGCCTACATCATTGAACGCAACGGACACAAGGAACCCTTTTCCGACTGCTGGCTGATTGAAGAACCATTGGCATGGGCAGAGTATTCCCCCAACTGGGCATTTGACGAACACGGCGCGGTGCAGCTTATTGCGGGAAACCCGCGCTTTGGCATTCAGGTGGTGGCAGGAGGCTTTCGGGTCACGGTGGCTGATACCGCTATTGTGGTCGAGCAGGTAGCGTTTGCCCATGCGGTGAGCGAGGCGTGGTACATGTTTGTGAAGAGTGAGGTGTGAGTGACAAGCCAATACCTGACCAACAAAACAGACCTCGCTATTGACGGGCAGTTTGTGTATCCCGCTGGCACGCTGCTGCGGGTGACGGGGCATGATGGCGACAGCGTGCGCGTTTCCGGGCATGTCTCAGGCGAACGGCGTAAACGCTGGCTGCACAAGTCGTTGGTGTGCGAACTGCCCACCGCGCCGGACGGGGAATTCTGGCGTGTGATATTCCCGCACGCTCCCGCAGATCGGGCGCAGTTATATCGCCCTGATGGCAAAACCGGACTGTTTATGATCTACAGCGAGGATGCTAAACGGCTGGTTGAATGGGTGCGGACACATCCCACACACGCCGACTCTGCGACTGGAATGCGCATTAGCGAACAGGGGTACGTGCTCACACTGCGCTATCTGAAGAATGAATTTAAGGGCGGGGGCTGGTTGTATTTTTTCGATTTTAACCTTAAGGCAACAGCGCATGAATAACAAACGCCCCAAAAAGACCAGTGCGCCCCCAACGGTGATTACGGTTGCGGAATTTGTGCGGGATGGCTGGCAGGCCAATATCGACAATGGCATCTGTGATGTGTATCGCCACCACCTGCTGAGCGGTATCTGGCGCTTGCCAACGGATCTTGTGCTGGCGGTTATTCCTATCGACCCGCCCGATCCTCCCTGTTATCTGCTGTCGAACGAGTGGGGGCAACATGCCGTACAGGCCGCCACGAAACTGGATGTGGTCTTTCGCCAGCCCAACAGCAAACCCGACACCCTGCCCGAAACACTCCCGCCGCTTTTCGAAACACAGTCAACGAAACGGTAAGATTGCATAATGCACTTGCACATTTGTTCTGTTATATGCTACAATTCCAAGAATTAACGAAACGTTGATTATTAAGATGCGAGGCTTAACACATGGCTCCAGTAGCACTCGGCACATCCATCACCCCCGGCGCGAACGCTGTTTTTGACAGCGGGCATATCGCAGGGGAAGCGCTGACCAACGGCAATCTGGTCTACCGTGACCCTGCCGACAGCAACAAACTCAAGAAGGCAGACCAGACATCGGCCACCAAGGCGCAGGTGTTTGGCGTCGTTATCGGCACGGTGGCCAGCGGGTCGCAGGTGCTGGTACAGACGAAGGGCACGGTGACAGGCACGGCAACGCTGGTTCAGGGCGAGCACTACGGCATCTCTGGCACAGCGGGCAGCATTGAGCCTGCGGCAGATGAAGGCGCGGGTGACTTCTGGACGTATGTGGGATACGCGCCCACCACCACGTCGCTGGAACTGGCGATCCACCACGCAGCGGTGGCGCGTGCCTGATGATGGACGTGCGCTGTCCGAAGTGTAACAAAAAGCTCGGTGAGAGCGATGGGCGCGGCACAGTGGAAATCCTGTGTCCCAACTGCAAACATATCGTGCGCAGTTATCCATCGGTCGCCACTGAGATTGTTACGAGCGATGAACGGCTGAACACGCGGCGCTTCGAGCCACAGGAAATCAAACGCCGCTAACCGCAGTTGAAGCGCCCTGAGCGCAACTTGCAGAACACACCGAATGCCCTGAGCATCCTTTGCTCCGGGTGTTTTTGTTTGGAGAGGGTATGAAAAAACAATTCGAGCGTTTAGATAAAGCCTTTCACGCCCACATCACAAAAGCCGATGCCGGGGTTGTGGAAGCCATTGTGAACGTCTTTGGCATTCTGGACTATGGCAACGACATCGTTCAGAAGGGCGCGTTTGCCAAGACCATCTCCGAACGCTGGTCAAAAATCCTTGTGCTTGACCAGCACAACACCGACAGCACGTTAAACGCCATCGCCAAGGTGCTGGCCATTCGCGAAATGGAAGCCACTGAACTGCCGATGGAAATCACCGCTGAGTACCCCGAAGCCACTGGCGGGTTGTGGGTGCGGATGCAGTTTATGGTGGACGATGAAAAAAGCAACGCCATCTTTAACCGCATCAAGGCGGGTGTCATCGGTGAATACTCCATCGGCTTTGACATCATTCGTCAGCACTACGAAAAGATTGAATGGCGCGGGCAGAAGGTGAATGCCCGTTTTATTGACGAAATTCGCCTTTTTGAGTGCTCACCAGTCCTGTGGGGAATGAATCAGGCAACGGCCACTGTCAGCGCCAAAGAGTACATGCCGGATGGCAGCGCAACGCAGCGGCTTGGGGATTATCTGGCGGCGTGCCTGTTTAAAGCGGGCAACTACACCAATGATGATTTCCTTGCGGTGGGACTTACCAACAACGATGAACACGCGGCGCTGTTGAGCCTGCTTAAAGTCAGCATCGGCGCATTTCTGGACGCCATTCCAGAAGACCTTGCCCTGCGTCCAATGGACATGGGCTTTGGGATGCTGTGGTGGGCGGCGGCGCTGACGGAAGAAAGTAAGGCGCTGGTCAAAGAGGGGCGCGTGATCAGCGCGTCCAACGCCGAACGCTTACGGGTGGCCTACGAAGCGCTGACCGATGTGCTGATGGCCGCCGGACTCATCGAACATCCCGACGATGAAGATACAGAAGACTACGCAGGCGAAGGCGCGGATAACGCCAAAGCCAGCGACGAACCAAGTGAACAATCAGGGCGTGACGATGCCCTGTTGGACAATCCAGCACAACCCCCCGCGTTGGTCGAGCCGCAGGCGAAACAAGTTTCGCAAGCACTCACCGCAAACGAGCGGCAGCGGTTACTGGCGCAAATCAATCTTGAACTTGAAACCTTAGGAGGATAGGCATGGTTGCCTTACGTAATGATGTAGACCTCCTGACAGGGCGTGCGGTGCAGCTCTACAAGGACGCGGGCGAGATCATCCGTAATCTGGATGCGTCAGCGGACGACGTGGAAAAAGCCAACCGTATGATGGAAGAAGCCAAGGGCCTGAAGGATCGGGCCGCGAAGCTTGCTGAAATCAATGCGGCGGGCGGTGAACTGCAAAACGACACGCACCTGCGGGGAGAACAGCAGAAGGAAGAAGGCTTTAAGTCGTGGGGTGAATTCACCTCCGCTCTGGCTCAGGAAGTACTGAGCAAGGGCAAGGTGCGCGACCCGCGTCTGAAGGTCTTCGAAGACCGCGATTTCTCAAATCGCAAGGACATGACCGGTGCGACAGGCGGCGCGGGTGGGTACATCATCCAGACCGAACATCTGGCGCAGCTCATGGCCGTAGCCGCCCCGATGTCCGCCATTCGCGAGGGCGCAACAATTGTGAACATGGGTTCGCGTCAGGTCGATATGCCTGTCGTGGATCAGGCGACGGTTCCCGCCAGCGGCGTCCCCACCTTCTTCGGTGGTGTGCGCGTCTACTGGCAGCAGGAAGCCAGCGCCATTACAACCAGCGATGCAGGCTTTAAGCAGGCGGCGCTGGTGGCCAGCGAACTGGTCGGCTTGACCTACGTCGGCAATTCGCTGCTTCAGGATGCGTCGGTGTCACTGGCGTCATTCCTGGGCGGGCGTATGGGTTTCCCCGGCGCGATTGCGTGGGCGGAAGACTACGCCTTCATCATGGGCGATGGTGCAGGCAAACCGCTGGGGATCGTGAACGCCCCTTGCACCAAGACCGTCACCCGTACCACCACTGTCACCGTCAAGTACGATGACCTGGTGGGCATGGAAACGGCCTTCTGGGGCAACGATGGCGTGTGGGTCATCAACAACTCGCTCAAGAGCGTGCTGATGCTGATGAACGGCCCATCGGGGAACGCAAGTTACCTGTGGGGCAACACCGCGCAGGGCGTGCCCAACACGCTGCTGGGGCGTCCCGTCATCTGGACGGACAAACAGCCTGCGGTGGGCACCAAGGGCGATATCCTGCTGGTGGATCGCAGCATGTACGTCATCGGCGACCGTCAGGCCACTTCCGTCGAGAGCGACCCCTCGGTGGGTTTTGGCTCGAACAAGACGGCATTCCGTGTCATTCACCGCGTAGACGGGCAGCCGTGGCTTTCTGGCGTCATCACGCTGGCAGGCGACAGCAGCACCGTGTCGCCGTTCGTCGCGCTATCGACGCTCTAAGGATGGTGTGAAATGGCAGTGAAGACTCAGGCACTAACGGAACAGATTGCACTGGTCGGGCGCGTCTCGCCACAGCTCATCGACAACAACACGGGCGATACCGCATGGGTGGACATCAGCAAGTTCCGCCGTGTGGCGTTCCTGCTGCTGTTGGGCGCAACCGATATCACGGTGGACTTTAAGCTGCGTTCGGCAACGGACAGCAGCGGCACCAGCGCAGCCGACATCAGCGGTTACGCGATTACACAATTCTCCGCAACCGACGACAACAAGGAAGCGTGGATTGAAATCGACGAAAACAAGATGGCGGCCCTGGGGCGTCGGTACGTCTCGGCGCGCGTGACGGTGGGCGATGGCACGCTGGGCGGCAACGTCGCAGTGGCAGCGCTGGCTGGCGTGGCGCGTTACGAACCCGCTTCGGACAATGATCTGGCGACAGTCGCTCAGATCATCCGCAACGTCTGACGGGCATTGTTAGGCATGGGAGGGGTGTCCTCTCTGGGACACCCTTTCACCCAGAGGCGAAACCATGAGCGATACGACCTACGCCACCATCGAAGAACTGCGTTCGCAGTTTGGCAGTCTCAGCAGCGATAAGGATGATTTTATCCAGCGCTGTTTGAATGCCGCTGCGGAAGCGCTGGATATGATGTGCAACTGGAACGTACCGCTGGAAGCCGCCGCCACCGCCAGCGCGCGCATGTACGCAGGCACAGGGCTAGCGTATGTCATGACTGACCCGTTTGTGTCGCTCTCGACGGTGGAAATTAAAGAAAGTCCCACCGATGCGGCGTGGACAACCGTGACAGCAGGCACGTATCTGCCCTTTCGCGGTGACCCGCGTTTCCCCGACTTTAACAAAACGCCCTACAACGGCGTGGCGCTGCTGGGCAGCGGACGCACCTCCTTCCCCAGCGGCAAACTGGAATCGGACAGCGGGACGGGATTGGCACAGGCGGTATTGGGTTATGGTCTGCCTACGGTGCGCATTACGGCGCGTTTTGGCTATGCCGCAAGCCTGCCGCCAAACGCCAAACAGGCGGTGCTGACACAGGCGACACGCTGGGTGAAACGCGGCGAAGCAGCCTGGGCGGACACCATCTCCAAGGGCGACATGGGGCAGTTACAGTTCCGCAAGGCACTCGACCCGGATGTGGCGGCGATGATCGTACAGGCGCGGCTGGTGAAACCAACGATTTAGGAGCGATGGATGTTTATTCAACTTACCAACACACACGGCGAAGACATTCTGGTCAACTCGGATCATATCCTTTGGGTTGAACCGATAGGCGGCGACCGCCCTTACCGCAAACTGCATCTGAGCAGTGGCGAACTGGCGGTGCGTCAAACGGCTGAAGAAATTGTCGCGCTGTGTCAGGTGGCGGCCATCAGTATTGAACCCGCTGAAATCGTCATCGGGCCGAGTGAAATCAAGGCTGATGTGTCGTTTGTGCAGGATGCGGCAGACAGCCCGGCGCAGACGGTAGCCGATGCTTTGCAGGCCGAACGGCGCGGGGGACGGGTGCGTAAATAATGGTCGCCAGCGTCAGGGAGATACGGGGCTTACGCGAGACTCAGCGCAAACTGGAACAGACCATTGCCGATTTGGAGGGCGATGCGTTTCTGGAAGGCTTGCGCAGCGCGACGCTGCTGGTACAGCGGGACGCTAAACGCCTTGCGCCTGTGGACACCGGACGCTATCGCGCCTCTATTACGCCCGAAATTCGCCAGCGCGGAACCACCATTCAGGGGATTGTGGGCACGAACGTGATTTACGCCCCGCCCATTGAAACGGGCAGTCGCCCACACCGTCCGCCTTTAAGCGCTTTACAAGTATGGGCACGGCGGCATGGCATGAACGCCTTTGTGCTTCAGCGTGCGATTGGCAGACGCGGCACGCGGGCGCATCGTGTGTTTGCGCGGGCGCTGGAACAGAACCGTGATCGGATTGTCGCGCTGGTCGGGGATAACGTGGCAAGGATTGTCAACCAATGACGATGACCATCACGCAGCTTACCACCGCAGTACGCGATACGTTAGGCGCAGCAGCGTCCATCGTGCAGGCACAGGCCGGACGCGAAATCAGCGAGTCCGTTCCCGATACGCCCATGATGCAGGTGTATCTGCAAAAGTATCAGGGCAGCACCAATAGCAACACAGACCGCACGACCTTTCGCGGCGGCAAACGGCACAAGCTGTACGCGGTGAATGTGGATGTGTATGTCCACACCCGAAGCACGCTGGGCGACGAAATGGCGCTGCTCGAAACGGTGCTGGATGAACTGATTGACATTCTGGAAGCGCAGGATACACAGCCCTATTTCGGGCTGGCAGTGATCAGCGCGTTTAAGGTCAATGACATTGAGCGCGCCATCATTGAAAACGCAAATCAGGAGTTTGCGGGATACCGCATTCCTATCGACTTTCATGTGATTTAGTGAGGTGTAGACATGGCAGATACAACTACCGCTTTTACCGCCTGTGATGTCGTTGTCGAACTGGATGACGCGGGCGGTACACTGCGCGATATTTCGGGCAGTTCCAGCAAGGTCGAAGCCAACTTCGACAACAACATTGGCGAATTCCGCACGCTGGGCGGGTCGCAGTGGAAAAACCGCCTTCAGTGCGGTAAGGATGCTTCGTTTAAGGTGACGGGGATCGCCTCCACAGGCACCAACGAAATCCGCGACATCATCCTGGCATGGTTCTTTTCCGGTTCGGGACTGCGCACGTTCCGCTTTTCTGAACCCGCTGGCACGGCAGGCTCCAAACGGTTTGCCGCCGAATGCGTGCTGAAGAGTTTTAAATTCTCAGATGACGCGTCAGATTCGAACCCCGTGGCCTATGAAATTGAGTTGCAGCCGTCAGGCGCTGTCACTATGACCGGTCTCTAGTAAAAGGGGCAAATTGCCCCTCTTATTTACTACGCTTTCCAGTCGTCTAAAATCACTTCAACATAAACCTCCCCGCCAATGATACGCGCGATTGCAGCTTCCAATTGTTCAGCGGTTGGGGTCATGGCGTCTGATTTCACATGCACAATTCGCCACCCATCATCCATAATGGATTGAATGCGTTCTCTGTCTGTATCAAGTTGATCCTTGTGCCAATACCACCCATCATATTCAATGCCTATGGCAATATCATTTCGGGAAATAGCAATATCCAGTGAATACTTCCCAACGGGAATATTTAATGCTCCCCCAAGCATTTCACTAATTGCGCGCTGAGGTTTTGAAACCTTTACCCCATTCACCATATCAAAACAATAAGGACACCCTACACCAACTCGCATCTGTACGTAAGTTGCTTCCCAAAGATGCCCCTTTGGACATTCAAATGTGGTCTTTGTTTTTACGCCGCGAACCTCCGGCCCTAACCATTTAAACCCACGACTTTCAGCGATCCACTGAAAGTCAGCGGGGGTGCGCATCACTGGTTCTGAATATTTGCCAGTTTTCCGAATTTCAGCACTACACACTGGACAATTTTGGCCCCGATAGACATTGCTATAGGTTGCGTAAAAACGATGCCCTTCTGAACATTCCCACCATGTTTTTTCTGAGGTTCGGGCTAACGTTTCTCCCATCCATCGAAACCCCCGACGCAGCGCAACAGCATGATAATGAGCCTCCGTTAACGCCTTCCCCGCGATTGTTCGTTTTCGCCCGCAAGCTGGACATCCTGACCCCATTTTTACACTTGTATATTGAGCTTCCCACTGGTGTCCACAGGTATTGCATTGCCATTTTGTGTGCTCGTGTGCGCTAATCGCTTTTCCCCCAAGCCATGTGTACCCGCGAGACTCCGCTAAAGCAATATACTCTTCAGCTTTAATACGATGAAATTCGGCAACTCTTTTTTGGGCACATTGATGGCAACCTGCTCCATTGAGAACAGTGTTGTATGCTGTCTCCCATTCGTACCCGCAGGCCTTACAGCGCCAAAGCGTTTTTATCTTTGTGTTACCAGAGTATTCTCCTATCCACTCCATGTTGCGTTCTTTGGCGAGCTTCTCATAAGCCTCCGGTTGAACACGGCGCGGTTGGGGAATGTTCTGTCGGTAACAAACAGGACAGCCCGTTCCTCTTGAGACGTTATTGTAGGTTGCTTGCCAAACATGATTCAGTGGACATTCCCAACTTGTAGGGTCTTGAGAGTGCAGTGGGAGTTTATCCCCACGCCATAAAAACCCCCGACTCAAGGCTAATGTTTTATAATCCTCTGCTGATTTGCGACGCGGCATGATATAATCCTTTTCGACTGTCTGAGCAAGATTGTCGCCACGCCTATGGTGTCTGTCGCACTATAGGCGTTCCTTTTAGACCCCCCTATTGTACCTCATTTAGCCTCAAATCTCAACTTAGATTTGCCATTCTGCGAACACTTGTGCTACAATACTTAAGACTTCGTAAAGAACGATAAGGATTAAATGCACATGCCTCAACGCAATCGTGAAAAGACGGTGAAATTTCCACTTCAGGGCGACGATGCCTTCATTAAGGTGCGGATGCCGACGCTGAAGGAAATGCAGTTCCTGCAAACACTGCAAACCGACTACGAAGAGACAGCGGATCAGGAACAGGCCGCGCGTAAGTTTCTGGCAGAATTTTTGCTGGAATGGAATCTGGTGGACGATTACGGCGTGGAACTGGCACAGCCGCACAGCAATCCCAACATCTTTGAACAACTGACGAACGAGGAAGTGAAGTTCATCTACAAGGCGCTGGCTGGACAGGATGAGCCGACCAAGGCCGCGAAAAAAAAATAGCGGATGATTATTTTGCAGCGCTGCTCATTGGCAAAACGTTTGAGGATACACCGTGGCAACTGACAGAGCTTTTCCTCTGCGAACGTTTCCACAAACTGCCCAGCGAATTGCAGAATGAGGACAGCGAAACGATCCAGTTTATGCTGGAACTGATGAACGTGCGCGCAAAGGTTGAGAACTTTAAGGCCAAACCCGCCACAAAAGCAGCGGGCGGCAAGGGGACAACGCTGGGGAGCAAGTAACGCTCCCTTTTTTGTTTTTGTGACCTAGAACATTTGTGTTATAATTGTTTTCAGCGTATGAACGCCTAGAGCGTCAACGGTTTATTAATGCAATCATGAGCGCCGCGAGTGCCTTTACTCGCGGCGTTTTTGTTTGGGGCAGGTGCCATGGCCAACGTGCTGGAAATCATCATCCAAGCGGACAATCAGGCGTCAGGCGTCCTCAGCACGGTGCTGGGGAACGTCGAAAGTCTGGGCGGTAGCGTCGCCCGGACTGGCATACAGATGGGCCTTGTTGCCGCGCCGTTTGTGACAGCACTGACCACTGCTACCTACGCTGCGGTTGACTTCGACAAAACCATGACGAACACCGCGGCGGTGTTGGGACAAACGCGCGAAGAAACAGCAGCACTTTCACAAGAAATCCTAGACATGGGGGCAACCTCCATTGTTGGGCCGCAAGCCCTGAATGAAGCCTTTTACGATGTGGTTGGCGGGGTAACGGATGCTGCCTCTCGTATGGACATCCTCGAAACATCCATGCACGTCGCCCAGGCGGGAGCTGCCGATATGGGCGCAACTACATCCGCAATGATTTCGGTGATGAATAGCTATAGCTTCAGTGCGGAACAAGCGGCATTTGCCGGGGATGTGATGACGCGCGCTGTCGGGATGGGCGTCGGTTCAATGGAAGAACTGGCAGGCGTGATGCCGATGGTCGCAGGCACAATGAATGCGATGGGCATTGGTTTCGATGAAGGCGCAGCACAACTGTCGTACATCACAACCAAAGGCTATAGCTGGAGTCAAGCCGGGACGATGATGAACGCCATGATGGGCGCGCTGATGAGTCCTACCGCTGACCTTGCCGATTTAATCCATTCACTTGGCTACGAAAGTGGTCAGGCGATGGTCGATCAATATGGATTAGCAGGCGCATATCAAGTCCTCGCTGAAGCAAACGGCGGCAGCGTAGCAGGGATTATTCAGAATCAGGAGGCTTTGCGTGGTGCTCTCGCCCTCACGGCAGATGGTTTTACCGAATACGCTGACACCTTCATTGGGGGCATTGAAGGCGCAACAGCGGCGGCAGAGGAAATTCAACTTTCATCTCCAGCAGCACAAATAGCACAGCTTCAAAACGCTATGGGGGCGCTGTCCATTGAAGTCGGCACGGCGCTGCTGCCCGCGATTAACGACATTGTGCAGGGCGTGCGTCCCCTCATCATTGGCTTTACGCAGTGGTTACGCGCCAACCCGCAGGTCGTGTCTACGGTGATTGCGGTTGTGGGCGCGGTGGCAGGCTTGGGCACGGCGCTGGTGGGCATTGGCGGCGTGATTAGCGGCGTGGCGGGGGTGTTTGGCGCGCTGCTCAATCCTGTGACGTGGATTATTGGCGCGATTGGGCTGCTCGGCACGGCGTTTGCGACCAACTTCATGGGCATTCGCGATGCGGTGGAACCTGTGATTACGGGGATCACCACAGCGGTTCAAAACTTTTTCAATTTTCTCAGCGGGGGCAGTGAACCGCTTTCCGCTTTAAGCGCGGCTATTGGGTTAGCCTTCGGCCCGGAAGTGGGCAGCGGGGTTGCCAACTTTGTTCAAGGCATTGTGACGGGTATTGGCGGGGTCGTTTCGTTCATCACAGGAACGGTGCTCCCCGCTTTAAGCCAACTCGTCTCATGGTTCATCACCGATGGCCTGCCTCTCGCTGTGAACTTCGTGACGGGCGTCGTTGTGCCTGCCGTGCAGGGGTTCATCACCACGCTCGGCAACATCTGGGCAGTCGTCGGCCCCGTGCTGTTTTCGCTCATCGACTGGTTCATCACCACAGGACTGCCAGCGGCGGTGAACTTCGTGCAGACGGTAGTCGTGCCTGCCGTCGAAGGGTTCATCGCCACGCTCGTTCGCGTGTGGAACGATGTTTCGCCCTTCCTTGTGAGTTTGTTCGACTGGTTTATCAATACCGGACTACCCGCGATTTCGAGTTTCATCACAGACACGGTTGTCCCTATCGTGCAGGACTTTATCAGCTTCCTGAGTGACCTCTGGTTAGCGGTACAACCGCACTTGGAAGAACTCTACAACTGGTTCGTAGTCGATGCGCTTCCGGCCATTCAGGAATTTATCGAAGGGCCAGTCACCACCGCCATTGAGGGGATTACAACGTTAATCTCCGGCATATGGGACGCTGTGCGCCCCGCGCTGGAAGGGTTTTACAACTTCTTTATCGACAACATCGGCACGATTGTGGATGTTGTCATTACGCCGCTCAAAAACGCATTCGATGAGGTGCTAAACATCGGCGGCGATGTACTGGAATTTATCGGTGATGCCGCTTCCCAATTTGGTGATTTTGTGTCCGGCGTGTTCGGCGGCGGGTCGAATGTAACAGCACAAGGATTGCCATCGCGCGACTCTGGTGGCATGGGCGTAGCAGGACAAGCCTACTACATCGGCACAGGCGCACAGCCGGAATTGTTTGTGCCGCAGACCGATGGCACGTTCCTCACCCCCGCACAGTACGGAGCAGGGGCAGGCGGCGGGGGCGGCATGACGATTAACGGGCTGACGATTAACGCCAACAGTTACGCCGAAGGGCAGGCGGCAGCAGACGGGTTCCAGACCCGCATGAGCCAGCTTGAAGAAGAACGACGCAGGAGAGGATAACCCGTGACGATTGCGCGTTTTGGCACAGGCACCAATACCTATACCTTTTACAACATCACCGCATGGAGCGATAACTTTGGCGCGTATGTGCCCAGCGTATCGCGCCTGATGGGTGTCTCCGGCGGGGTGTCGCAGTACGGCAGACGCCCTGCCCCGCGTGAAGTGGGCAACGTCAGCGTGACGACCATGCTCACCGCCACCAGTCCGCGCGATATGCAGACGCAGTTGGATAACATCCGTAAGATGGGATCGTGGGGTGTGCTGGATTTGTGGTTATACCCCGACGACCCGACACTGCCGCCGCGTTTCTGTTTTGCCACCACCAACGGCATCCCCGTGATTCACAACGCGGATCAGTTCAGCGAAACGCTGCTGTCGGTGACGCTGGCCTTTCAGGTGGCAGACCCGCGCTGGCTGTCGTGGCCGGGCACGCCCTGGTATTGGGACGATGGCACACTGTGGGGCGCGAAAAGCTGGGTGTCTCCGCGTTATTCGTCCACAAGCGTCAACGCCTCGACAACGATCTCACTGACCAACAACGGCAACACGCCGACGCCGCTGGTGATGCGTATCGCGGCCACCGCCGATGTCACCAACTTCGAACTGGGGCTGCTCAGTGCGACGGGGGCGGTGCTGAACGGCTTCCGTTATGAGACGACACTCGCCAGCGCCACCAGTGATTTGCTGACGGTGGATGGCGAAACGCTTTCGGTGTTACACGACCAGCGCACCGGGGCAGGCATCGCCAGCGGTTACAACTACTTTAAACGGTTGGGCGGCAACGGCTTTATCGCCCTGCCCCCCGGCACATGGTCACTGGATGTGAACGGGACATTCACCAGCAACGTCACCGTTGAAATTGACTATTACGATGCATGGAGTTAACTGATGACGACCAATTTTCATACCGACCTCAGCGCCGGAACCGCCACCACTGCCAGCGTCAACACCGCCGACGGGCAGCTTGATGACGCCATTACCAAGTTTCGTGATGGGGTCAACAGTTTTGTGCAGGTGAACGTCGGCACTGATACCACGCTGACCATTAGCGCAGGCGCGATTACGATCACCCGTTCACGCCACATCGTCGATACTGAGGCGGCGGTAGCAACTGACGACCTGACGGACATCAACGGCGGCGCGGAAGGTGATCTGCTGCTGCTGAGCATTGTCAACGCCGCGCGGCAGGTGGTGGTGAAACACAACACCGCCAAAATTTATCTGGCCTCGCAGACCGATTTCACCTTCACGGCGGTACAGGAACAACTGCTGCTGGTGCATGATGGTACGCGCTGGTGTGAAGTGCAGACACGCACGGTCATCGTCACCACGCCCTACTTCCGCGTCGAGGATGTCAAAGCCAAAAACACGCCGGGCGGAACCTCGGTCGTTGGCTGGCAGACGCGCACCTTAAACACGGAGACGCAGGACACGGCCAATGTCTGCAGCCTGGCCTCCAACCAGATCACGCTCATCCCCGGCACCTACGACATTCGCGCCAGCGCGCCGGTCTATCAGTCGCACCAGCATCACATCGTCCTCTGGAACGACACCGACAACACGCTGGCGCTCAACGGCACCAGCGAAATCGCCGCCACCTCCGACTCGTCTCAGACCCGCTCCTGGATTCAGGGACGCATCACCCTCGCCAGCGCCAAAGCCTTTTCCATACGCCATTACTGCATGGCGGCGCTGGTCACTTACGGCCTGGGCATCGCCAGCAACGCCAATGACCCTTCCGGCGCGGCCATGAGCGAGGTTTACACCATCGTCGAAGGCTGGAAGGTCGGCTGATGCTGTCTGAAACCCGCCTCTGGGCTGATGTCTACGACGCTCTCTGGAACCGCTTAGGCGACGGCCCTGTGCCGCTCACCAGCGCGTCCATTACGCGCGCCTTCGACGGGGCAGGTTCCATTTCCTTTGAAGCGCCTGCCAGCGATGAACGCGTGATCGCGCTTTTGAAAAACGAACGGCGCGTCAAACTCCTGTACCACGACCCGCACACGGACGTGGTGCGCACGATTGGCAGCGGCATCATCCGCAAGCGCGGGCGTAAATACAGCGCCAGCGGCTTCCAGAAGACCTTTTCCGGCCCCGATGTGCTGGACGAACTCAAACGCTGGAACACGCTGCTGGGGCGTATTTTCACCAACACAGCGGTTTCGGATGTGGCTTCTCAACTGGCGGTCTTAGCGGGCTGGCAGGCGGAAACCGAAAGCCTGCTGGATGGAAACTTAATCACCGCGCGTTTCGATGGAGCCAGCATCCTGAAAGCGCTGCAAACCATGACGGAGCAGATCGGCGCGCATATCCGTGAAAAGGTGGACGTGCCCAGTGACCGTGACCATGTGATTGAAGTCGGGCGCTTTGGCACCGACAGCGGTTTGTGGATTATGAACCCGGAGCAGGTCACGCCGCGTGCCTACACGAACACCGACATCGCCTTCATTGACTCGCTCACCATCATCCATGAGAGTGAAGCGATGTTCAATTGGATCATCCCGATTGGCAGTGGCGAAGGCGAAAGCGCGCTGACGCTGGAACAGGCCACACGCCTGACGGGTTATGACCGCCTGACGACGACTGTTGGCACAAAAACGCTGTACTACAAAAAGAATGACGCTTCCATTGCGGAATACGGCATCATCCAGAAAGTGGTCACGTTTAAAAATATCGCCCCCGTCGGCAACAGCGATACCAACATTGAATACGCGGCTAACGCGCTGGACGAGGCAGCAGACGCGGCGCTGGACAGGAATGGCACGCCGCAGACGGTCTACAAGCTGTCGATCCAAAAAGGGTCGCGCCTGATCCGCTGTGGCGACGTGGTACATCTGCGCTTTCGCGGGGCGGTGCGGGGACTGGATGGGCTGGAACTGGACGATGAGACGGTGGAAGGTGATTTCTACGTGTTGAAGGTCACCGAAAATGTGAGCGCCAGCGGCGTGTCGCTGACACTGGAAATCAGCGATGTGGACAAACTGCCCGACAGCGAGGCCGCGTATGTCCTGAGCGCGATTGAGGATATTCAGCTTGCCAACACCAAACCCGCGCTGATTAATTTTCGCCAGTCCTTTACGGATGAAAAACCCGTGCAGCAGTGG
>ERZ761591.44-NODE-44-length-37373-cov-6.843722_pt1 | contig 37373 bp, 44 predicted proteins | sample MGYA00512167_ERZ761591 | MGnify/ENA primary metagenome ERZ761591 (study PRJEB28899, sample SAMN03785559) | bioreactor sludge metagenome | biome: EBPR Sludge; feature: EBPR Bioreactor; material: 0.22µm filtered reactor supernatant | place: Saint Lucia: Queensland...
CCCGCGCTCCGCGCCCCCTTCCATCATCCAAAGTCCATCCGAACCCGCGACGTCTATTCCATCCCCTTCCAAGCCCAAGAAACAGAAGTCCGAACAACCGGCAGCAGCGCCCGACGACCCCAAAAAGCAGCGCGACGCGGCGCTGGCCGAACTCATCGCCGCCTGGAAGGATACGACCGGCGACCTCAACCCCAACGTCTACGCCAACAAGACCATCCGCGCAGGGGCTGGCGCGATGGTCGATGCGGGGATCACCGTCCAGGACGTCACCGCATATCTGGACGATCTGACCACCGACGACTGGTGGAGCTCGCGCGCTGTCCCCTTCTCGCATGTCGTCAGTAACATCCAGGCCTGGAAGCGCGAGGCCGAGGTCTACGCCAACTATGAGGTGCCCAAGCCCGACCTGCCCGAAACCGACCTGACCTGGGAAGAGCTGCGGGCGATGGGCGAAGAGCTCAAGAAGACGCTGGCTGAGCGGAACTCGCTGCGGGCGGTCATCGCCCGCGCCGACGCCGAATACCAGTCGCCGTTCGACCGGCTGCGCGATCACATGGCCGCGCGTGGGGAGCAGCTGCCGTGACCGCCTCTCACCCTCAGCCGCAAACGGCGGCCCACAACAATAACCGGCTGCTGCCGATGCCCGGCGGGGCTGCTGCTGTCCCGCAGGCGCTGGACGCCGAGAAGGCGCTGATCGGCGGCGTCCTGATCGACCCGGCGTCGTACGGCCGCGCCTCAGATACCGTCAAGGCCGACGACTTCTTCCTGATCCGGCACGCGCATATCTGGCGGGCGATCGGCGAGCTGGCCGGCGAAACAACCAGCATCGACATCGTGACGCTGGCCGACCGGTTGGAGAAGCAGCTCGCCGAGGGCGGCCAGAACCGGCTGCAGGCCATCGGCGGGCGCGCCTATCTGGCTGAACTGGGGAATTCGGTGCCGACCTCGGTGCATGTCGCCAGCTACGCGCAGCTGGTGGTGGACGCCTCGGTGCGCCGGTCGATCCTCAAGGCGTGCGACGAGACCCGGGCCGAAGCGCTCGACGAGTCGAAGAAGCTGGAAGAACTGACGGCGCGCTACGAGTCGCGCTTCGGGTCGCTGACGACGCGGGCCAGCCGGGGCGGGCTGGAGCAGATCGCCGACGCGGTGACGGCTGAAATCGAACGGCTCGAAGAGGCGATGGACAACCCGAACCCGGCGCGCTACTACGTGCCGATGCCCTATCCCAGCCTCAATCACTTCGTCAGCGGATGGGGCTTCGGGAAGCTGGCCTATGTCGGCAGCTACATGCACGGCGGCAAGACCACCATCCTGATGCAGGCGGCGATCGCGGCGGCGTTGGCGGGCTTCACAGTGGCGCTGTTCTCGGTCGAAGGGACGACCGCCGAAGTGACTCGCGATATCGTCACCATGCGGGCCGGTCTGCGCAGCGACGACGTGTTGAAGGGCAACCTGACGCGCGCCGAATACCTGAACTACCTGAATGTCGGGGCCGAGGTCTCGAAGTGGGACCTGTACATCGACGGCGACAGCGAGATCGACCCGCGCACGATGTACGCGCGCATCCGCCGCCTGCAGTCGATCAGCGGCAATAAGAAGCTGATCGTGTTCGTCGACTACCTGGGCAAGCTGATGCTGCCGCCGGTGCCGAAAGACAGTCGCCAGGACAGCAAAGCCGATTCGATGCTGCGCGCGGCCGCCAAAGATGACCGGCTGCGCTACCAGTACCTGTCGGGCGCGATGAAGACGACGGCCGTCGATCTGGGCGTGGCGATGGTGGTGGCGGCCCAGAACGGACGCCCGGAGAAGTCCGCGCCCGTGCGCCGCAGAAAAGACCAGCCGCTGCCCCCGCCGCAGGCGCATGAGATCGCCGGATCGGCAGCGCTCGAACGCGACGCCGACCTGATCATCATGCCGCAGTTCATCGACAAGGCGGCCGGCCGGGCGTCGATGCACGTCATCAAGAACAAACAGAACGGCTGGACCGGCAGCGTGCCGATGGTCTGGGACAAGCGGCGCATCTTCCTGGACAGCGGGCAGCGCATCGCCTCCGAAGCCGACTCGTTCGCCCATGAGCATTGGAGCGACAAATGACCGTGCTTACTCCACAGATTACGGCACCCGCAGACGGCCTGGCGGCACCCGGCCTGACCTTCATGAGCCGCCTGCTGCAGGCCTTCGTCGCCGACGAGATGCCGAAGGGGCTGGATATCGAGATCAACCTGTACCCGGCGCGCGACCTGTACGGCGAACCCAGCGGCCTGACGCAGGTGCAGGTCGTCGGCTACTGGCCCGGCATCGATGAGGTCGATGGATCTTTCGGCGCGGGCCCGGCAGCCGGTGAAGCTGACGCCGACGCGCTGGCCCGTGCGCAGCGCATGGCCCGCGAGCTGGTCAGCTGCGGCGCACCCGGCGACCGGATCCGGATCCGCAGAAACGAAGGTGCGCGATGAACCTGCGCGCCCTCGACACCCTGACTATCGACTACCGTACCGACTCGTTCGTCTACGCCTTCGAAGACGGTCACACCGTCACCCATGCTATCCAGCACGACCACCTGATCGACCGCGTCGCAGCCCTGTGCAGGCACGCCGGCGCCAATGTATTGACCGTCAAGGAGGACAAAGTGAATACCCCGAGCAAGTTCACCCTCAAGTCGCATTCCGTCGAAGCGCTGCTGGCCGAGATCGAGGCCGGACGCGCGAATACTATCCACGCCGCCAGCGTCAACAAATTGATTTCCGACGGCCTGGTCGAATGGACGGAATCCGGTCCGGACGGGTTTGTGCATCAACTGACCGTTGAAGGGCGCAAATACATCAGTCTCCCCGTGGCCATAATCAAGCCAGCCGCTAAATTCGACGAACAGGCCGCCGTGTCGAAAGCCCGCGCCGCTGTCGCCAAGCTGCAGGAATCGCGCAGCAACGGGAACGGCCATCATGAGCCGAAGCCGCAATCTTCGCAGTACGACCTTGTGTCGGTCAGTGAAACGTGGGGTCGCAGCGGTACCCAGGCGCCCAACCTGATCCTGCCCGCCCCTTCGAAGCAGGAGCAGGCCATGCGCCGCGCGGCCTACGCCTCGATCCGCTGGGGCTTGCAGCGTGCCCTGTCGGGCGGCGAAGCACTGGTGCCGGTGCTGGACGGTCTGGAAGCCACCGACCCGCTGCTGTCCGAAAAGGACGGACCCAAGTGACCTACGCGGACGGCCTCTACCCACTGCGGACGGACACGCTGTCCATTCTGGACGCCATCATCGCGGGACGGACACCTGCCCTGACGCCGCCAAAGGCCGTTGGGGTAGGGCAGGAGGTGTCCAAACCGGACAGCGCACCGTCCGCGCCGCCCGGACTGACCAAAAAACAGCAGGCCGTCTGGTCCTGGCTGTCCGAACACAACGCCGAAGTGACGCACGACATGCCTGCCGCCCGCTTTGTGTCCGAACGGACAAGCGTGTCCAAGTCGGTGTGCGCCAGTGTCCTGAAGATGTACCGGGAATTTCGCGGATAACTGTCCGCGCATGTGGGGAATTTCCCCAGGAAAGGCAAGCCAGCATGACCCGCCGCATCACCCCAGATCATGAGACCGCAGACATCAAACCGCTTGTCCAGCGCGACCCGGCAGCGGACAAACTCAGAGACCGCCGCCGCCTGAGACGGGCGATTCTCGGACGCTACGGGACGCACGCGCCCACAGACATTGTCCGCGGCACGCATGTTCGGACGGACGGCATCAAGCAGGTGACGCGCCGCCTGGCCGTCAAGCGTGTCCGCGCATTCGGACGGATCGTCGCGCGCTGGTGGCTGCGCTCGTCGCACCTGTGGGAATCGTGGATGAGCGACCGCGTCGACAACGACGAGCTGGAGAACGGACGATGAGCGAGCAGCGCATCGCACTGCCCACCGCCGAACACATTGTGAGCACGGTCCGCAACCTGCTCGCCGCCACCTGTCCGAAGATCGAGATCGCGGGATCCATCCGCCGCCGCAGTCCGGACGTCAAGGACGCCGAGATCGTCGCCATCCCGACGCATGCCACCTACCGTGTGATCGAAGAGATGGTCGCGCTGGGCGTCTGGGAGAAGTCGCGCTACAGCGACGGACGCAACCGCTGGGGCGAAAAGTACCGCGGCTTCGATGTGTCCGAATTCGACGCGCGGGCCGATCGGCGGACAACCCTCCGCGTCGAACTGTTCATGTCCGACGTCGATTCGTGGGGCTACCAGCTGGCCCTCCGGACCGGCCCGGCGGACGCCAACAAAGCGCTGATGATCTGGATGCAGGACACGCCGATTCGCTGCATCGATGGCGCGGTGTGGTATGCCGAGGACTGGCAGCGCGAGGGCGAGGACTGGATCAGCGAGACGAAGCGGCGCGTGCTGCTGGCCAGCGAGTCGGCCTGGTTCGCGCTGTGGGGGTTTGACGTCGTCGTGGAGCCGTGGAACCGACGCGCGGATTTATACCGCCGGGCGCGGTTCGACGGGGCGGCGATGCTGCTCGGGGATGCGCCGGCACGTCAGCAGAGCTTGTTTTAGGGGAGGCGACATGAACGACGAGTCACTAGAGATCATCGAAACGATCCGCAACATGCGCGATCGTGCCTTGGCAGCAAATGGTCGCACAGCAGCAGCGATGGACGTAATGCACCTAAGTCCGTTCGAACAGGCGATATACGTCGATGCTGCGCTAAACATCATCGACCGGCTGACGGCGGAGCGCGACCAAGCGCGGGAGCAACTGGCGAAGCTGCGGGCGGCGTGTAAGGATGCACTTGGCTGGCTAGATAGTTCTGGATATGGAGAGGACCACGACGCGATAACAGCTATAGAGGCTGCCGCACGCATCCGCGCCGTACTCGGGATCGAGGTGGGCGAATGAGCGTTTCGATCCAGGTTATTGTGTATATCGTGGCGACAGTCCCGCCGTTACTACTCGGATGGCATCTGCTGATGTCCGGTGCGTGGTGGCCTGCCGTCATCGCTTTCTCAGTCGCACAGGTTGGAGTGTATGCGGGCCTTCGCGTCAATCACATGCTGCTAGGCGCATGGCGACGTAGGCAGCTTCAACGTTTGGCGGATGAATGGTCAAGTATGCTCGGGAGCGAGGTGGGCGACCACGGCCCGAGTCCGGAGGAGTCGTACCGGTTTCGGAATGACGAAAGCGAGGCGGGCGAATGATGTGCGCCGCGCGGCCGCTGGCCTATCCCGCAGTCGAGACGGACGCCTACTGTCTGTGCTGCGGGTGCGTCAAGCCGCTGTCCGCGTTCGGGCCTGACGAGCGCAAGCTGAACGGGCGGCGCACCCTCTGCCGTCCGTGCGAAGCGGCCCAGAAGCGGCGCATCCGTATGATCACCGCCCTGCGCGTGACCTTCGCACGGAAGTGGTGAACCTCCGCTAAATGTCGTGTAAATCCCCGTTCTCGCGCCCGCGCGATGCTACCCTAAGAAGGAGCGCATCGGCGGGCGTACTTATTTACGCCGATGAAACGCCTCCTCACGCGGACACCGCCGCCGGACAACGCCGAAGCCCTCCGGCGCACCGACGGCGGCGCGGTGAGTCGGCATCCTCATAGTATTTTTGGACAGGGAGACAACCTCACAGTGAAGTGCAACGCGAAGGCCAAAAGCACCGGGAAGAGCTGCCAGCGCGACGCGATGGACGGTTCGACCAAGTGCTATGTGCATGGCGGCGCAACACCGCGAGGCGAGGCCAGCCCGCAATTCAAACACGGGCGCTACTCCCGTCACCTGCCCAAGCGTATCGCCGCCAAGATGCAGCAGTTCGCGGACGCCGACCCGCTCGACCTCACGGAAGAGATGATGCTGGCGAAAGCGATCCTGGCGGACTGGGTCGGACGCTACGACGAATTGAACCTGCCGATTGACCTGACCGGCCTGAGCGCCGCCGGGGACATGATCGACAAGGTGAAGGGGCTGGCGCTGGCGATCCACAAGCTGAAGAGCGAGACCGCCATCACGCCCGCTGAAGTCATGCTGTTCTTGAGTCGGATTATCGAGGCTGCAAAGCTGTATGTTCCAGCAGAATCATGGGTCGCTTTCGTCGCCCGCTGCCAGTCGGTCTTTGGAGGCGATGTTTCTCCAATGCTTATCGACGGCAAGCGCGAAGAATAGTCTCGACCTCAACGACCTGCCGGCATTCGCCGAAAAGTACCTCCGCATCCAGGACAAACAAATGCGGACGGTAGCTTTGCGTCTCAACTCGATCCAGCGCCGCTTCCTGCGCGAACGCACCGGACGCGACGTGGTGCTGAAGGCGCGGCAAGTCGGGATCTCGACGGTCGAGCAGGCACGCATGTTCTGGCGGGCCCGGACCGGCTCGGTCTCGACCATGACGCTGGGCAAAGACGAAGAGAACAAGACCCGCCTGCGCCTGATGTGGCAGGGGTTCCGCGACAACCTGCCGCCCGAACTGCAGGTCAAACCCAAATACGACAACGCCGGGCTGATCACGCACAGCGACACCGGCAGCTACCAGGTCATGAACGTGGCCGGCTCGAATGGCGCGGGCCGTTCGTTTTCGTTCACCGACGTGCATCTGTCCGAAGTGGCCTTCTTCCAGGCCGACCCGGTCGCGCTGCTGACCGGCATTCAGAACTCGGGCGAGCCGCAAAGCATCCTGCTGGAGTCGACGCCCAACGGCGAATCCGGCTTCTTCTACGACCTGTGCATGGATCTGCTGCGCCGCCCCGGCCAAAGCCCGTGGACGCTGCACTTCTATCCGTGGTTCGACATGGACGACTACCGGCTGCCGCTGCTGCCCGGCGAAGTGATCGAACCCGACGACGCCGAACGCGAGCTGATCGCCAGGCACGGTCTGACCGCCGAACAGATCAAGTGGCGGCGCTGGAAGATTTCCGAGGCGCTGGGCGGCTTCGACGACTTCCTGCAGGAATACCCCGAAGACCCGCTGACCTGCTTCAAGAAGTCGGGCGCGGGCTACTTCGGCGACATCGACTTCGCGTTCGTCCTGCCGCCGGACATCGAGACCGCGCCGATCGACGGCGATGTGTATGTCGCAGGTCTCGACTGGGGCCAGCAGAACGACTTCACCGCACTGCGCATCCGCAACCGACGCACCGGTGCCAGCGTCGCCAGCCTGCGACTGAACAAGCAGCCGTGGGGTGAGATGCGCCGCCAGGTGCTTGACCTGTGCAAGACGTGGGGCGTCAAGCTGCTGTGGGCTGAAGAGAACAGCGCTTCGACCAACATCGAAGACCTGCGTAAAGAGAAGTATTCGGGCCTGCGCGTCAAGGCCGTCAAGATGACGCACCCGCTGAAGGTCAAGCTGGCGGGTTCGCTGCGCGCTGCCCTTCATGCGCGGGTCTGCCGGATTTACGACACCGCAGCCGCACGTGCAGAGTTCCGCGCTGCACAGTCGAAAGAAACGGCCCTGCACGGCTGGACAGTGGTCAGCCCGCGCGATGGCGACGGTCACGGCGACGATGTGATCGCCGAGATGCTGGCCTGGGGCGCTGCTCAGGACTTTACCGAACGTGACTATACCCGCGAGGCTGCCTACCTATGAGCGCGATGTCCCGCTTGTCGTCTCGCATCACTGCCGCAGCCAAGGCCTTTCGAGCGCCGCACCTGGTCCGGTCGACCAAGTTCTACAGCGGCAACTATGCGCCGATGTACGGCACCGATCTGACCACCGGCAGCTCGGCCATGTGGTCTAAGTGGGGAGCAGCCTCGGCTCTGCTGATCAATCACGCGGCCTTTGCCTGCGTCGCCAAGCGCACCGAGACGATCGTCGGCCTGCCGTATCGCGTCGTCGACAAGGACAGCCGCAAGCCGCTCGACCCGAACAGCGAGCCGCTGATGCGCCTGCTGGCGCTGTATGCCCGCCATTATCAGGGCAATTCGTTCTTCCAGGAGTGGATGTACGACCGCGACACGACCGGCGAAGTGTTCATCGAACCGCTGCGCGACCCCTACACCGGGCGCGTCAACGGTCTCGACCTGCTCTCGACCCTGAACGTCACGCCGGTGTCGATGGACAGCGCGACGATCAGCTACTACCAGTACAGCGCCGGGATGCAGCAGGTCAATATTCCGGTCGACGGCCTGGTCTACGACCGCAACACCATCGCCCGCGCGACGGCCATTCATGGCTATTCGCCGCTGCTGGTGGCGATCGGCAGCAACGCGACCGCCATCGTTCAGGCGGCAGGCAAGGCGGCGCTGGCTTACTTCAACAACGACGGCGTCGCCAGCACCATCATTCAGCCGCCTGAAGGCACCGACGACTTCGAAGTCTCGGAAGTCGACAACATCCGGCGTCTGTTCCAGCCGATGAAACACGCCAGCGGCAAGTACGCCACGGCCATTCTGCCCTACCGTGCCGAGGTGGTGACGCTGCAGCAGCCCGACCTGATGAAGTGGGCGGAGCTGCTCTCGGCCTTCGAACCGCAGATTTACACCGCGTTCAGGGTTCCGCGTTCGGTGGCAGGCGACAGCGACAGCACGCGCTACCAGTCCTCGCCGGAAGACCGCAAGAACTACGATCTGGTGATGAGCGCGACGGCTGAGGATTTGGCGACCGTCATCAACACCGCGATCCTGCCGCTGATTTATGAAGACCCCGAACCGAGCGTCGAATTCGAATTCGAAACGGCCGGCCTTGACCACATCGATCCCGAGGAACGCCAGGCGGCACAGGCGGCTTATCAGGACGGCGCGATCACCCTCAACGAATACCGCGAAGTCATGGGCTACGAGAAGGTCGACGGCGGCGATGTCTACCTGAAGCCGGTGGCATCCGAGTTTGTGACGGCGGACGCGTTCAGGCCGGTGACGCCTGCGCCTGCGCCCGTGCCTGAGCCAGTGCAGCAGGAACGCATCACCGTCGCCCCGCCCCTGCAGCTGCCCGCGTCGGTCTCCAGCATGGCCGAGGCCGAAGAGGTCGAAGCCTACGGCAAATTCGTCCGCAACGGCGCGGCTGCGAAACGCGAGTTCGTCTGGACGCGGGTCGACGCCGACACAGCAGCCCTGATCGAGCATGACGCAGCCGGCGCAGAACCGGCAGCGCTGAAGAGCGTGCTGGCAACCTGGCGCACGGCCATTCTGGCGCGCGGCGGCGTGACCGACTACGCGATCAAGTCATTCGACGATCTGCCCAACGCGACCCGCCTCTACATCCGGTCGCTGAAGTCGCTGGGCTATGGGCAGGAGGTCTGGTACGGCGAGGGCGAGAACCACTACGCCCGCGTCGTCGGCATGAAGGCGCTGTCGAATGTGCGCGGCCGCTTCGAGGCCGCGTGCCTGCGCCTGATGACGCGGGCCGTCAACGAGAAGATCGGCAAGGCCCGCTTCATGCGCGACATGGAGATCACGCTGTTTCGCTACGCCCGCGCGGCCATGATCGAAGGCTACGCGGACGGCGGAATTGACAACTACGAGCTGGACGAAGACGACGATCGCTACCTGCTGTCGTTCAACGACGAACAGCGCACCTATATCCAGAACGTCGCCGCCGATCTGTATGCCGACGATGTGCTGACCGAAGCGGAGATTAAGGGAAAGCCGCAGATGTGGTGGAACAAGAGCGTGCATCCGGCCTACAACGAAGGCCTGATCCGTGCCAGCAAGGATGGCGTCGGCGTGTACTACATGGGGCCAACCGAGGACAAATGCGCCGATTGTCCTCGTTTGCACCTGCAAGCGCGCAAGTTCTCTACCTGGGTCAAGTATCTGGGCCGCGAGCTGGTGCCGAGCGCAGCCACCCAATGCGGCGGCTTCAAATGCGAGTGCGTGATCACGCCGCGCCAGACCGCTATTTCACGCGGCAGCCTGCCCCGGCTGGTTGGATACCGCAAGGCCGTGACCGTCGGCATAGATTTAGAGGTAATTCCCAATGTCAACTCCTAACGATAACTCCGCTGCGCCCGACTTCCAGGATGCACTGTGCATCCAGGGCGGCGCGCTGAAATCCCTGGGCGATGGCCGCATCGGCGGCTACCTGGCCGCATGGGGCTCGCCGCGCGATACCGACGTGGTCGGCGATTACTTCACTTCCGACACCGACTTCATGCTTGATCGCTATCCGATCAAGGGGCACGCGCTGGTCATGTTCGAACATGCCCAGGACGGCACGCTGAAAGGCCGCGCGATCGGGGAGTTCTCCGATGTGCGCAAAGACGACGTGGGGCTGTGGGCTGAGGCGGTCATCGACCGCGCCAATGCCTACGCCGCCAAGCTGGAAGATCTGCTGAAGAAGAAGCCGGGACTGCTCGGCTGGTCTTCGGGATCCATTCCGCAGTTCGTCGTCAATGAACGTGGGCATATCCGGCGCTGGCCGGTTGCTGAGGGCAGCATCACGGCATCGCCGGCGCAGCCCTTCAAAACGCAAATCCAGCCCGTCAAGTCGCTGACCTTCAAGAGCCTCATAGAGCTGTTAGCTGAGGAGGACTCGGGAACGGGAAGCGATGTGAACGGGACGGGTGAGCATCAGAAGTCCGACTCTTATCCTCTGAAGGAGGACGCCATGTCAAAGAAGAATAGCGCGGCAATCATCGAAGCAGTCGCCCAGCAGTTCCCGGACGCGACCGCCGAGCAGATTTCCGCCATCGTTGCATCAGTTGAAGGCGCCAGCGCCCCGGCGGATATGGAAGCGGTCAACGCGGCCTCCCCCGACGATCTGGCGACCGACGTCTACGACGAAGCGAAAGCGACCCCGGTCCAGAAGGCCGCGGCACGCATCGCCATCGCCGCTCAGAAGGCCATCCAGGCCGAAGTCCAGAAGCAGGCTGCCAAGTTCGGTGGCTACGCTAAGCACGCCGCAGTCTCGGCCAACCCCTACGCCAACGGCACCAAGGCGCAGGCGAGCGGTTCGAACGGCGGCGAGTCTAGTGCGCAGAAGTCCGCGCCGTGGGCTGACAACGGCGCACCGCAGTACGTGCCGAACATCGCCCTTAAGTCGCGCATCGCCAAAATCGACCCCAAGGTCGCATCGCTGGTGACGGACATCGACCGGATGCTTAACCCGCGCGTTGAGCGCATCGTCTTCGAACATCCGGCTCAGAAGGCGCTGCTAATGCAACACATCGCCGATCACGCGCTGGAACGCGCGACGAAAGGCCTGCTGGAACTGACCGATGCCCAGGAACGCGGCTTCACGGCGATCAAGTCGATGAAGGCCAACGAACTGGACAACACCGGCCAGTCGAGCTACGGCGCGGAGTTCGTGCCAGAAGTCTGGACGGCGGACATGTGGGACCACGCGTTCCAGACGAACACCGTCATGCCATACATCAACCGCTTCCCGATGACCGCCATAAGCATGAAGCGCCCGGTTCGCGGTTCGCGCAGCACGGTTTCTTACGTGCCTGAGCCGACCGACGACACCGATGGCGACTGGAGCGGCTCGACCGTCCCGTCAAGCAAGATCGGCACCTCGAACCAGGACTGGGACGCCAAGGAACTGGCGGTCCGCATCCCGTTCAGCACCCGTCTCGAAATGTCGGCGATCGTCGACTGGGCGACCTTCGCGGTGAAAACCGCTACCCAGGACTTTGAACGCACGCTCGATCACATCGTCCTGATGGGTGACAACGAAGCCGGCACCACCAACATCAACTACGACGGCGGCACCCCGTCGTCCACCCTGCAATACCTGATCTTCGACGGGATCGGCCTGGACGGCCTCGCCAATGGCGTGGACGCACTCGGCGCGGCAGTCACGCTCGATCATGTGCGTGAAGCTCGCTTCAGCCTGAACCGTGAGTTTAGCGGCGCGCTGGAAGACATCGTGTTCTTCGTCGGGCCGGAGATGTTCCGCCGCCTGCTGGATGTCGACCCGCTGCTGACCGATGAAAAGAACATCCAGGGCGGCACGGCTCGCACCGGTCGCGTTGGCCTGATCGATGGCATGCGCGTGGTGTCGACGCCGGTGATCCAGCTCGCAGCCGCGGACGGCAAGATCACGTATAACGCCGCCGGCACGCTGGCGCGTGGTATCGTGGCGCACGTCCCGAGCTACGAGTTCGGCTTTTGGAAGAACATCACCACCTATCCGGCGACCAGCCCGGACGGCCGCGTGAAGCAGATCACCATGAACGCGTTCTGCGACTTCAAGAACAGCGGTCAGACCCTGCGTGCGTCGATGATCTATAACTCGCTGGCCTAACCGCTGGCGGGTGACGAGAGGGCGGCATAGTCCGCCCTGAAAGGATAGAAGATGGCACAGTGGACTCCTGAAATCAGCACCTATCAAGTGCAGTGCTACGTCTTTCACCTGTCGCCTGTGGTCGACGGGCAGACCGACGCGGCCCTGACCTATGCCGGGCCGGTGGCTGCCATCACGCCCAAAATGCCCTGGGCGGGCAGCGTCATCGCCATCGAAGCCGATATGTCGGCGGCAGTCGGCGCTGGCGCGCTCTCGTTCGACGTGGCTATCGCGACAGTGCAGCAGGCCATCGACCTGACGATCGCCGTCGACGGCACTCGCGTCAAAGGCGAATACCGCGAAGGCACCTACCGCTTCGCCGAAGGGGACGCGCTGGTCGCAACGTACACGTCCGGTACGCTGACCACCAACGGCAACGTGACGGTGTACATCTATGTCCTCTTCGAGAACGTGAGGCCGTAGCGATGAAACTCCGACTGCTCCGCAAATACACCGGCGGCGGTATCCGCAACCTCTATCCGGGCGAGTATCACCCGAACGACCCGCGCCTGATGGGCCGTGCGGATTACCTCGTCGGGATCGAGGTTGCGGAGTGGTTTGACGATCGCGCCCCGCAGCCCGCCACGAAGATGGTCGTCATCGAATATGTCGGCGGCAACGCCAAGGCGCACGAGGTCCGCGTGGCCGGGGAAGTCTACAAAGTCCCCGCGCATCAGGACCATGAAGACGGTGCGCCGCTGCCCCGGCTGCTGGAAGTGCCGGCAGATGTGGCGCGGTTGCTGCTTGACCGCTCCACGTTCAATCCCTACGAAGGGCCGGTGAGCGATGGCTAACGGAAAGGGTGCGTCATGGGAAAGCTAATCAAGGTCACGACCACCGGGACCGCTGCAAACGCCACGGGTTCAGGGACAGGCACGGGACACGGCAACCTGAAGACAATCGGGTTGAAATACCATGCCAGCGCTCCTGCCACGACCGACGTGACAATCAAGCGCACTATCAACGGCGTCGATGAGGTGATCCTTGCGGTTGCCAACAACGCAACCAGCGGGATTTACCATCCGAAGTCGGCGACCCACCTGCCGGCTGATGGCACCGTCATCTCCGGAGAGAAGGCCGACTTCTTCCTGGAAGGCGAACTGATCACCGTATCCGTGGCGGGTTCCGATGCGCTCACGGATTGCGTTGCGGCCCTCTTTCAGTTTAAGAATGAGGACTAGGAGCGAGTATGGCCGGCGAAGTCGCATACGCAACACTGGCGCAGGTCCGCGCCGAGGTCAAGGCCAACGCCACGACCTCGGACAGCGTACTGCTGCAAATGGCCCGCTGGGCCTCGGCAGCGATCGACAATTACGCGAGTACGACCTACGCCCCGCGTCGCGTTTCGCGCTTCATCGACCCGCGCGAAGCGACCGACCCTGGCGCTCGTCACTGCCTCTGGCTGCCGGTCTATGCGCTGGCGGTGATCGAGGTCACCGACGTGGACGGCACGACTGTGCTGGTCGAGAACACCGACTTCGCAGTCTGGCCGCGCGGCGATGTCCCGTTCGCGCAACTGGTGCGCGCCGGCGGCTTCAGCTGGACGCCCGGCAGCGACCCCGTACTTGATCTGGTCGAAGTCGAAGCCTACTGGGGCTACCGTACCCTGTATAGCGAAGCGTGGTCGCAGCTGACCCTGATCAACGAGGCCAGCAACATCACGTCCAGCGAAACATCGTTCGATGTGGACAGCGCCGCGGCCATCAGCCCTGGCATGCTGCTGCGCATCGAAAGCGAATACGTCGTCGTCGACTCGATAGCGACCAACACGCTCACGGTGACGCGCGGGGTGCGTGGCACGACAGCGGCCGCCCATGCCGACAACACCGCCGTCTACGGGTTTGCGCCCGAACCGGTGATAGTGCGGGCCTGCGCGCGTCTGGCGGGCTACATGCATCAGCGCGTCGGCGCGTTCGAAACCACCACCTACGACGGCGTCGCAACCGTCGCCCTGCCGCCTGCCATCCCGGCGGACGCGCTGTTTCTACTCAACGATCTGCCGCGCGGTGTCTGGCCGCGGGCAGTGTAAAGGAGCCTCCCATGAGCGATGTCAAGACCGTCAACGACAAGGAGCAGGAGACCGATGTGCTGGCCGCTGCCAACCACCCCGAAGGGCGCATGCGCATCCTCGGGCGCAGCGGGCGGAACTACGGCGTCTACCGGCCCGGCGATCTGGGCTGGTTCGCACCCGTCGACCTCGAAGGCGCGCAGCTGGTCGTGCAGACAAAGATCGAGTCGCCTGCCGAACCCCGCAAGCCGAAAGCGAAGGACGAATAGATGAGCGCGGTGGAAGTATCGGTCACCGGCAGCGGGGATCTGACGCGGCTGCAAAGCGAGGCGATTGCGCTGTTAGGCGGGCGTGCCTATACCCGTCCCGGCGCAACCCAGGCCCGCTTTCGCAGGCTGCGCGAGTCGATCCTGCGCCGCCTGCGCCGGTCTCCGCCACCGCGCTCTGGCGGCACCTTCGTCTGGTCGCACGATCCGGAGGCGAATGCCCGCGCGCGGCGCTGGTTCTTCGCCCACTACCCGAAGGGCTACACGCGCACCGGGAAGCTGCCGGAAGCGTGGGACATCCTGATCAGCATCGCCCGCGATGGCCTGACGGTCACGATCGTCAACCAGGCCCGCGCCGCCAGCTATGTCTATGGCGACGAGGACCAGGCGCAGATTCCGGGCCACGCCGAAACGGGCTGGTTCGAATCTGCCGACGAAGTGCTGGAAGCCGGGGTGATGGTCGAGCGTTACCTGAATGACGAGACCGACCTGATCCTGCAGGAGGCGCTGCGATGACCACCTTCAGCAACGCCGCCGCCATCGTCGAAGAAATCCGCGCCGGGCTGGTCGCGATGTTGGGCGAGCTGACGCCGAATGTCAACGCGGCGGGCCAGTTCTACTACATCCAGGCCGACTGTCCCTACTGGACGACGGCCTTCGGTGACCTGACTGGCGACAAGATCGGCACGCATACCTACCGTTTCAGCCAGCGCATCAGCCTGTACTACCACGTCGAAGCGCTGACGGCGGGCGTCGAAGGCGAGGTCGAGCAGGGCGCGCAGGAAGATCTGCTGCGCTTCTCGGTCGCGCTGCTGGAACGCCCGATGTTCGAAAGCACGGCCTACCCGGACGGCGTGGACTATGCCGAGCCGGTCGAAAACGTGACCGCCGCCATGCGCATCGTCAGCCGTAACGGCACGATGACCCGCGCGGTCGTGATCGCGTTTGACGTTCCGTTCACCCTGCAAATACAGGAGTACTAACCATGACTTACGCGAAATACATCGGGGCGGGCGCCGACTCGGTCCAGGTGGCCTTCACCAACTCGGATGGCGTGTTCGCCGGCATCGACAACCTCGACGCCAGCGACACTGGATCGTCCTCGTCCATGCTGCGCATCGAAGGCGCCAACGCCGCCGACATTCAGCTGGGCGAACCGGAGCGCGTCGCCGTCAGCGGTGACGATACCGCCGTCGCGCTGTTCACCTTCGAGAATGCCGAACTGCCGCCGGTGGTGATTGAAGTGGCTGAGAACAACCAGACCTTCAACAACCTGATCCAGTCGACGACCGCGGTGTCTGAAGGCGGCCACGTCATCACGCCGTTCGGCCTTTCGGGGCCGGTCATCCCGCGCATGGCGACCCTGATCATGCGCCAGATCAAGTCGACCGTCAGCGGTTCGCGCGGCGCGGCGGGCTTCGAAGGCCTGCTGCTGCCCAACACCGAATGGCGCAAGCTCGGCAGCCCGCGTCAATCGCGCGGCGTGTCGTACCAGCGCTACTTCGTCACCATCAACTACGCTGACCGCTTGCTCGACGGGCGCCTGGTCTCGGCCATCCACACCGACGTGCCGGGCGGCAAGCTGCTGGGCTGGGAAATCTCCAGCCTCAAGCGCTTCAGCTATTCGGTGCTGATCGGCAACAACTCGCTGCAGAAGATCGTGACGGCAAACAAGCCGGTCTCGACCGCCACGTCGATCGCCACCCTCGAAACGACCGGCTTCGCTGTCGACACGGTTGCGGGCGTCGTCACCACTGCGCCTTACGGCCTGACCCTGACCGGCACGCCGGGCAGCGGCAAGATCGCAGTGGGCCGCTATCAATTCGAAAACTGGACTTAGCCTATGCGCCGCAGTCCAGTGCCATTCAAGATTGAAGACAGGGGCGTGTCCGGCGTGGCACGTCCCCTGGATACGCTCTGGCAGGTGGTCCATGCCGGAACCGTCTATGACCGTCTGAAGGCCGGCCTGATCGAACTGGGGCCGGAATGGGAGCCGTTCGCAGACCTGGCGGCGGCGGATTTGTTTGCGCGGATGGTGGTCAGCGAGTCGCAGTTGGACGGGGTAGACGTGCCGTCGGCGTCGGCCGGCCCGGCACAGCTGGCGGCGGCCTTCATGGCCTTCGCGCGGCTGTCTACCGACGTGCTGAACGCCTGTGCCGACGCGATGGCGCAGGCCTCGCTGAGTGATGCCGACCGCAAACTGCTGCCGCCCGACATGCTGAGCGAGCAGGAGCAGGATTTTACGCCGCCGAGCGCCAGGACGAACGAGACCGCGTAGTCGCTGACCTGGCCGAATGGCTTGGGGGGCCGAAGGCGCTCGGCAAACTGGAAGAAGAGCTGGTCGATTGGGGCCAGCGCGAAAGCTACTGGACGCACCGCGGCGCGTTCAAAACATGGTACGCCAGCGAGGGGCGGATTATGCCCTTTGCCGGCGGCTACTACGACCAACCGGCGGGCCTGATGCAGCTGTTCGGGACGCTGAGCAAGGTGGTCGAATGGCTGAAGATCGAGGCGCCGCCTCCGGGTGAAGGCTCGATCAATATCGACGGGAAGGACGGCCAAGCGCCGATTATGTGAGAGCGTGACAGACGTAACGCGCAAGATCAATCTACAGGCAGGCGACGCCTCCGCGGTCAAGCTGATCGACCGGGGCACGGCGGCGCTTGACCGGCAGCAGACCGGCGTGCAGCGTCTGGCGGCGATTTATGCACGCGACACGCGGCGCTTTGAGTCTGACCTTGACCGGCGCATCAAGGCCTTGCGGCTGGAAGAACGGCAGGTCGAGCGCACGGCGGATGCCTATGAGGAGGCGGGACGAAACGCCACCCGTCCAGCGGCGGCCTCGGCTGGCGGCAACGTCGGCGGCGGACTGGGCGCGGTGGAACGCTTCACGCGCGGCATCGGCGTGGGCGCAGGGGCGGAAATTAGCGGCCTGATCGGGGACATCCTGGACGTGAAGGAAGCCCTGCCCACCTTGGGCGCGGGCTTGAAGGGGTTGCTGACCAGTGTCGGCCCGCTGGGCATCGGCCTGGGTATTGTCGCGGTCGGATTTTCGGCGCTGTCCTCGCAACTGGCGGAGGGCAAGAAAGAGGTTGACGCCTCAGTCGTATCGCTGCTGAAACGGCGTGAAGTCGAGCGGCAGATACGAGACGAGTCGCTTGGCACCGAAGAGGTTATGCGTCGCCTGGTGGAAGCTCGGCAGCGCGAACAAGATGCACTGGCCGACCGCGTGGCACTGGCCGGGGTGGACGACGCGGCATTCGCAGAGTCGCAGCGCAATCTCGGCGACCTCGGCGCACGCATCGGCACGGCCCTCGTCAGCCTTGGCGGAGGTTTCAATTCGATCAACGACGCGGTCGCCGCTGCTGATGCCAGCGTTAAATCGGCGCAAGACGAGATCCGGGCATTAGAAGCAGCGCTGCAAAGCGGCACAGCAGCGGCCAACGATACCGCCGCTGCCGAAGAAGAACTGGCGCGCACCCGGCAGGCACAGGCCGATCAGGTGCTGGCCCTGCAGCGCCGGTTCGTCGATGCCACGACCGAGGCCACCAACGAAGCACGGCGCGTGATGCGCGATCGCGGCGCGGACGGGCTGCAGGAGCTGATTGACGCGGCAGAGGCCGAGTACGACATTGTGTCGAAGACCGCGGGCGAACTGCGCCGCGCGGCGGAGACCGACTACCCCGTTTACGGCGAAGCGGCCACGGCGGCTAACCTGCAGGTAACGCTGCTCTCCAAGAAGATCATGGCCTACAACGACGTGCTGCGCTCACAGGACACCGTCATCTCCAAGCTGGCCGGCGGTCTAGCCTCGCTCACATCGACCATTGGCAACGTCGCCACCAGCCTGACCGATCTGGCCCGCAAACGGGCCGCCGATGCCCAGGCCGCCCTGGACGACCTGCTGGTCAAGCAGCGCGAGAACGAGTCGGCCCTGCTGGCCGAAGCGCAGCGGCGCGATACCCGGCTGGCCGAAGCGCAGTCCGCCAGCGCCGAACGCATCGCCGACCTGCGCCAACAGCTGCTCGACCGCGAAGATGAATTCGCCGCCGAAACGCTGCGCCGTCAGAAGGAACACCAGCGCGACTTGAAAGAGCTGGCGCAGGACGGACGGCGCGAGATTAAAGACCTGATCCGCACCGGCAACTTTGCCGAGGCGATTGCCAAGGACTCGCAGCTCAAGATCGACGAGCGGCGGCTCGAAAAGCGCTTCAAATTGGAAGAACGCGCGCGCGCGGACGAGCTGGAACTGTTCCGCAAGGGCATCAGCGAACGGATCGCCGCCGAACAGCAGTCGCTGACCCTGTCGCTGAACGCCATCCAGACCGAGTACGACGCCAAGGTGCGCAGCTACAGCGACCAGAAGATCGCGCTGGCCGACCTGGCGGCGGCTGAAATGCAGCGCATCACCGCCACCAAAGCGGCCATGATCGCCGCCTCCGAAAGCGCCCTGACCGCGATTGCTGCCGGGGTGCAAAGCAAGCTGCAGGGCATCTTCGCCGGGCTGGGCATCCTGGCGCCGATCGCTAAAGCGCTCTTCCCGGGAATCGGCGGGTTACTGCCGCTGCCGAACTTCGGTGGCCTGTCCAGCACCAGCAGCGCAAGCGGCGCGGGGAGTGCCGGACGCGGTGGGGTCAGCGTCCAGATCAACACGTCGGGCATGTTTGACGGCGCGGCGATTGGCGACGTGGCCTCAATGGACCAGGTCGAGACCGTCGTCGCCTACGCGCAGGAGCAGACCGGCCAAGCGGTGCGCATGATGTTCCAGCAGCTGGTTCGCAGTGGAGGTGCCGCATGACCGTCGTGACTCCGGATTACCGTGTCGCAACCGGCACACTGTCCGCCGCCGCGCTGGCTGCCGATGCCGGGAGCGTGGTGGCCGACTGGACGACCGCCCGGCCGCAGGGCTGGCGTATCGCGTCGACGATCGTCGAATCGCACATCAGCGTCCAGACCGGCCTGAATGGGGTCAGTCGCGGCTATGGGCTGCTGCACTGGACCTGGACGATCGTCGAGCTGGATGGCGCGATGGTCGATGTGCTGCGCACCGAACTGTTCCCGAACGGCATCCTGACCAACGAAGCAGTGACCGCCAAGACGCCCGGCAAAGGCTGGGCAGGCGGCAGTGCAAACCTGGTCATCAATGCGTCGGTGACCTGGCCCGGATTGCAGCGCATCCTGCTCAATCCCAAGCCCGGCGATCTGTTCACCAACGTCGTCCTGCAGTTCTTCAACGGCACTATCGCCGCGTCGGGGGCGTAAATGGGCGCACTGGACGCGGGAACGCTGACCATCCTCGCTAAGCCGCTGCACGCCACCAAGCGGCTGACGGTGTGCATCTGGCCGCTGGTGGCGGTCGGGACTGCCAAGATCAACGGCGTGCCGGATTACACCGCGCCGGTGCTGTCCTTCCCGATCGACACGCTGACCGGCGACTTCACGACCCCCTTCGCGGTGGTGCGCTCGCAGCTGGTGCGCATCACGGACCCCTCGACCGGCGCGATCAAGTGGGAGGGGCCGCTGCGCGAAGCCGTCGACGGCGACAGCATCCTGTATCTGGCGGGGCAGCGCGAAGGCGACAGCGGCTTGGCGCAGGAGTTCAGCCAGTCGATCAGCAACAACGACAACGTGACGGCCTACAGCGCCTACGTGGTGTCGTCGTTTATGAGCCGCCTGACGCTGGTCGACGATACGCCGGTGCTGTTCAAGCGCGAGGACTACGAGTTCGACACTGCCTATCCGCAGACCCAGTACCCCGAACCGCACGCCCGCATGGGGCGCAACCGCATCATCCGGATCGCCAACGGCGGCACGGCGTCGATGGACTTCACCGACACGTCCTATGACTTCAAGGGCGACCCGCTCGACACCGAATGGCTGCCGCCGACCGGCATGACCATCACCGTCGGCACGGCTGCCGATACCACCGTGACGGTCGAGGCCGCTGCCGGCAATTACATGATGCGCCTGCGCTCCGAACGCACCGGCTCGGCACCGGAAGCGACTGACCGCTCGAATGCCTGGCGGCGCGTGTTCGTCGTCGACAGCGCGACCGGCGATAACCCGGCCTTCAGCGACCTGTTCGGCATCACCATTGACGCCGACGATCAGGATGTCATGGGGCGCACGATCGAGATGACGGTGACGCGCACCGCCGGCGACGGCGATCTGTTGGACTACCTGTACTACGGCGCGTTTGTGCTGCTGCAGGAAGAACCGGCTTTCAGTGACGACCAGTGGGCAACCGCCGACACGCTGACGCATGACGACGGCTTCGTCGATCAGTTCGCCGGCTATATTCGCAGCTACGAAAGCATCGGCGTCGATAAGTACGGCGTCGAAAGCTGGAAGGTGCGCGTCCAGTCGCCGCTGCTGTTCTCGGAAGACATGCGCATCCCGTCGCAGTCGATCATCGCCAACGACCCTCCGGAGAACTGGCAGGAGGCGTCCAGCGACCTGATGGATATCGGCTTCTGGCTCTATACGGTGCTGTTCTACCATGCGCCGGTGATGGCGAACCTGCACGACATTTATCTGGAAGGCCTGCGCGTCTTCCAGCTGCCGGCCGTCATGTACGGCAAGGGCACCGTTGCGGGCGCGCTGCGCGAACTGGCCTCGCGTCGGGCCGGGGCGCTGATCGGCTGCACCTCGGATGGCGCGTTCTATGGTCTGCGCAACCCGGTCTATGAAGACACGACCTACCGGACAGCGGTCGCGGTGGTCAAGACCTGGGCTGACGACGATATTGAAGACGGCCTCGAATACCCGCGCGACCCGCACATGAAGGCCGGGCGCACCACCGGCGCGGCCGCCATCACCGACACGGTCGAGATGCCCACCCTGATCGAAGCGGAGGCGGGCTACCTGGCTCCGACGGCAGGCACGTCTGACGCCGAACTGCCGTCGTTTATCGCGCTCGACTCGGACGATGCCCGCGAAGCGGTCATGCACCACCACGCCTACGAGAACCGTCCAACCGAAAAGCTCGACATTGACCTGGTCGGCAATCAGGACGTCTTCGAACCGGCCACCGCCGAATGGCACAAAGTGTCGATCGCTGGCTATACGCCGCTCAACGATGACGTATTCGGCTCGACCCGCCGCTGGCTGCCCAAAACGGTGCGGCGGCGCTGGACCTTCACGCCCAAGGGCATCGACAAGCGGATCAGCGTCGGCCTCGAACCAGAGACCAGTGGAAACGGCATCCTGGCGCCGCTAGTGCCGGCACCGAACATCGGAGCTGCTTACGTCGCGCCGGTGATCTTAGGCGACCACTGCTACCAGTTTGACTTTGCCAGCGGCGCGCACAGCTGGATTGCCGCCAATGCCTATACCTCGTTCGCGTCGACCTACTTCATGTCGTCCAACGACCTGATGGCCGTCTCGCTGACCTGGACCGGCTCGATCACGCTGACCAGCATCGTCTTCAGCTACCAGTCGGGCTGGACGAACTTCACCTCCGGCACGCTGGTGGTCAAGAACCAATCGGCTTCCGTGATCGCGTCGAAGACCGGCATTTCAGCGGCGACAGCCTTCACCGGCATGACCGCTGCCGATGTGACCGGTGTCACCTGCAGCTGGAACTTCTTTCCAAACACCTGGCTGACGGCCTACCGGCTGACCAAGATCACCTTCACCTTCGCCGCGGCCTCCAACCCGTTCGGAACGGATAACTGCTGATGTCGACCTCACCCAAGCGTCTCCGCAGCAACAGCAGCACCCCACGCCGCAGCGGGCGTATTCGGACTGCCGACCAGCTCTACCGCGAGCTGGCAGCCGCCGTGCCCGACCTAAGCGAAGGGCTGCCGGCGACCATCGCCTCCAACGCGGTCGACGCCATCGAGCAGCCGCCCGTTGGCGTTGGGCTGCCCAACACGGTCTTCGTCAACATGAAGGGCGTGGCCGAGCGAGTCGCGGTCAAGCACAGCGTCCTGATCGATGCCCGCGCGTTGTCGGAAGGCATGCCGGTGCTGGTCAAGGCGCGGCGCGATGGTTTCCTGTGGATCCGCGATCTGAACGTCACCGAGGCCGACCGCGCCTTCCAGACCTCGCTGCCGCTGCCCAACTTCACGCTGATGAACCACACCCACGAGGAGAACTCAGAAGGCGGCACGCTCGACACGGCAGCGCTGACTGCCGGGCAGCTCGTCCTGGAACGCGGCGGCACCGAGTCTGATCTGTCCGCCACCGGCGGCACCGGCCAATTCCTGAAGCAGTCCAGCGCAGGCGCGGCGGTGAGCGTCGGCACCATCGGAGCGAGTGACATCACCACGGCGCTAACGACCCCGCCTGCGATTGGCGGCACGACCCCGGCGGCAGGCAAATTCACGACGCTGGAAAACACCGGCGCCTACATCCACAACGAAGCCGGCGGCAACGTCGACGCGCGCTGGGAAGGCGACACCGACGCGAACCTGCTGTTCCTGGATGCCAGCGCCGACAACCTCGGCGTCGGCACGTCGACCCCCAACGGCGCGGCCAAACTCCACGTCGTGACCACCACCAAAGGCACGGTGGTCTATCCGGTGATGACGACCGCGCAGCGTACAGCCATCAGCTCGCCAATCGAGGGACTGGGCGTCTACGACAGCGACGAGAACGCGCTATTCCTGCACGACGGCTCGACCTGGGTCGAAGTGGGCAGCGGCGGCGGCGGGGCTGCCGACTTCACCGATCTGGGCGATGTCCCGGCAGCCTATACCGGCGCGGCGGGAAAGTACGTGGCAGTCAACAGCGGCGAAACGGCGCTCGAGTTTGTGACGCCGGTCGGCTCAGGCGGACCGATTGCCACCACCGATACGTTCTGGATAGGTAAAGTCATTCAGGACACGACGCTCGGCTCGGCGGGGCGTTTCGACTATTCGAGCATCCCGACCGGATACAAGATGCTGCAATTCATCTTCCGCATCCGCAGTTCGGTGACGGCCACCAGCGACGCGACGCGCTTCTACATTAATGGCGAGACCAGCGCCAACGACGCCAAGTACCACATGCAGGCGTCAACCGGCAACAATGCCGCCAGCGACTTCTCAGAGACGGCCAATCCGAACCTTGCGGCGTCCAGCGCGGCATCCTCCCCCGCCAGCGGCTTTGGCTATGTCTACGTCTACGTGACCGACTACGACTCGACCTCCTACCGCAAAATCTTCAGGATCGAGAACCACGTCGAATTCGCGGACGGTGTCAACTACGTTTCCAAGCGAACGATGGTCTGGGAAGACACAGCGGCCATCAATCAAATCCAGTTCCAGCCCGACGGCTATGCGACCGACAACTTTGCCATCGGGTCGCAAATGACCGTTATCGGCTGGAAAGAGCAGACGATCGTGACGGACATCAGCGGCGCGGGGCTGACCGTCAACACCGCCAATGTCTCCAACCCGCCAACCGACGCCGAACTCGACAGCGCCTTCGGCACGCCCGCCACCGTCGGCACAGGCTTCTACGCCGCCGTCAACGACAACAATGCCGGGACCAATGTGTATCTGGTGCTGTCGGACGGTACGTCGTGGTGGTTTAATGCGATGACGAAAGCAACCTAATGGGTAATTCATGGTATAATTCACGGAAATTAACAGCGCGGCAGAGTGCTACCAACACGCCTGCCGCGCCTGACCCGACGAATGGAGTCTACCCAATGTCGAGCTTCCCCGATTCTACCTCAACATCTCCCAGCATCACAATTCAACTAACTCAAGGGTATGTCGCAATCATTGATGCGGCAGACGCTGACCTTGCTCAGTTTAAGTGGACAGCGCATCTTAAAAAGGGACGCGATGCTGTCTACGCATATCGGCACATACGTACTGATGGCGGAAAGATCGAGCGGATTTTTCTCCATAGACTGATATTGTGCCGGATGATGCAGAGAACTTTCGCCTGCGGTGAGTTAGCTGATCACATCAACCGAGACGGGCTGGATTGCCGACGGGAAAATCTCCGCGTAGCCACTCCCTTTCAAAATCAAGCTAATCGCAAGGCCCGCAAGAATGCTGTCGGCGGCCTGAAGGGCGCTGCTTGGGACAATGCGAGAGGAAAATGGCAGGCCAAGATCAGAGCACTTGGCAAGACCATCTTTCTTGGGAGATATGAAACCGCCATAGAAGCGCATGAGGCCTACATGGCTGCGGCGCGTCAACTCTTCGGCGAATTTGCCTGCGACGGGAAGGCGACGTGACCATGAGACGACTCCGGACCGTGCTGCTCATGACTCTGGCAACCCTCGGGGCGCTGGAACTGCTGTGCCGGGCCTTTGACCCGCTGGGCGTCGTCTACTTCGACGATGTGGCGTATCTGTGGAACACGCGCATCGACGATCCGACGGGCTACGCGCATGTGCCGGGCCGCTACACTGTCGGCAGTCGCTTCAGTATCACCATCGGCGCCGATGGCAACCGCGTCGTGCCGGGCAGCACCGCCGGCGGCCCGCGCGTCACCTTCGTTGGCGATTCGCAGACCTTCGGCTACGGCGTGAACGATACCGAAACGTGGGTCAACCTGACCGCCGAGGCGCTGGACATCGACGCAGTCAACGTCGCGCGCAGCGGCTACAACATCGCAAACATCGCACCGCAGCTCGACGCCATCACCGGCTGCGTGGTCTGGCTCTCGATTTCCAATGACCCCAACCCGCCGGTGCGCTATTCCGGACGGCAGGCCGAAGGGCTTGCCTCGTATCTGGGCGCGACGCTGGGGATTGCGCTGGCCCCGACCGCCGCTCATGCCGGGCGCCCGATCGACGACGCGGCGCGCCCGCAGTACAGCGCGATCGCCACCCGCCCCGACACTTTGATCCTGGTGATGGCCGATGGATCCTACAGCGAGACCCTGCACGCCGATTACGGCGCAGTGGTCATCCCGCACTTCGCCAGCCGGATCAGCCGGACCGATGCCCATGCCGACGCCGCTGGCAACCGCCAGATCGCCGAAGCCGCCTCCTCTATCATCGCCCAATGGTTAACCGAACACGACTGTACTTGAGACTAAGACGCCGGATCGCGTCGAAAGGAACATGCCATGCTGACAGGAATTGATGTTGAGAATACCCTCCGGACTATCAGCGAAGTGCCGCTGGTGGCCTCACTGCTGTTCCTGTTGGGCGCGCTGGTGTGCCTCTTCGGCGGCATTACCTGGTGGTCGCACCGCGAACGGATGAAGGCGCATGAAACAGTCGGCGCGAACATTCGCTCGCTGCAGGCGTCGGTTTCCATGAATATGACGTCGCTCAAAGGCGAATTCGAATCGACCCGCACCGAGTGGGCCACGCGCGACATGGCTGCGCTGAACGGTCAGGCGCAGTTCGGACTGATCCAGCAGGAGCTGACGCGGGCCGTCACCGGCCTGACGACGCTCATCGACGGGCTGCTCGACAAGTTCAATCAACGCGAAGCTGCCGACAAGCTGCGCGACGAGAGTGCGGCACGGTCCGAGAAGGCGCTGCTGGCGGCGGCACAGGCTATCCCCGGCGCGACGGCCTCCGGAGTGCGGCAGGCGCTGGACGAAACGCTGCGCCGCGAATTCGAAGCGCTGAAGCTGGTCATCGCCGCCAAGATCGACGACGACAAGACCCACCGCACACAGGTGGTCGAGACCATCCTGACCCGCCTGACCGAGCTCAAACGCGAGGTGGCACACATGAAGGAGGGCGAGGCTCACAAGCCGGTCCCTTTAGCCGTCATGCCGAACCTTGGCACCTGGAACGGCCTCAGCGCCGTGCCACCCGACACCCCTATCACTGACCCGAACGACCCGAGAGCGAAAGGCTAACACCGTGAAGCATATAACCCAATTTATCGCAATTCTGATCTGTGTAATCCTGCTGTGCGTGCCCTTCGGCGCGCAGGCCCAGAACCAGCCGCACACCACGCCGCTGCTGACGCTGTCCGCCGAAGCAGCGCTGACGCCCGAACCGACGCCTGATCTGGGGAATTTCCCCACGTCGGACGAGGTGGCCACCCCGCCCTTTACGATTACGATTGAAGCCCCGGATTCAACCGAGAGCGACAGTCAGCGGTACTACGCCCTGCTTGACCGCCTGACCGTGCTGTTTCTGGCGCTGATCGGCGTAGCAGGTGTGGTGAACGGCGCTGGGCTGTGGCGCATCGTCGGCGCGGCAATCAAAGGCGCTGAAATACTCGCCATGCTGACGCCCGACAAGAAAGACGATATTGAAGTGGCCAAGTGGCGCGCCGCTTACGATGAAAAGATGGCAGCTCAGGCCGCTGCTGTCGGGGTGCGGACTGAGATCGAGCGCGAGAAAGACAAGCTGCGCGAGAACGCGGCGGCCAAGTCGATCAATGGCGGGGTCGATTACAAGGACTTCAGCGACTCCGGATTGAAGGGGTGAGACCATTCTTTGGTGGTCACCGTATCACTGCTGGTCACTAGCGATACGGTGGCCGTCTATTTTTTGCGCAAGGCGATGCCGATGACCTTTCCGGCCCGGGCCTTGAGGACATATCGCCCCAGGACGCGGTGCAGCAGGCGGTTGATGTCCGGCGGCGGCAGCGCCCAGAACTTCGCGGGCGTCAGCTGCTTGTAGTCGAGGATCGCCTGTTCCGCGCTGTGGGCCTCGGCCAGCGCCGGCGATGCCGCCCGCATGCGCAGATCGTTATCGACCGTCTGGCGGCGCTTGTTCAGGGCGGCCAACTCTTCGGCATACAGCGCGGCGATCGCGGGGTCATCGGTCAATGCCTGCTGCGAGACCAGCCGGCGCATTTTGCTTTGCAGGTCGGCGCGCTCGCGTTCCAGGGTGTCGATCGACACGACCGGCTGCGCGTCCGGGGTTGCCAGATACTGTGCGACAAACACGCCGTCGTCGACCCGCTTGCTCAGGCGCGTCAGCAGCGCGCGGGTATAGGCGACGGCCACGTCTTCGCGCAGGTTGATGTTGGCGCAGATCGTGCGCGACTGGCCCGGCGTCCGGCAGACGTAGTAGCGGTTGGTCTTGTAGCCACGGTGAAAGATCATCGTCCGGCCGCAGTAGGCGCAGGAGATCAGGCCGCTGAACATATAGGCACTTGCACCTGCATGGGCCGTCGCACCCGTGCGGTCCCGTCGGCGCAGCTCGTCCTGGACACGGCGCAGCATGCCCTCTTCATAGAACGGCTCGACCTTGTCGAAGACGACGGTCACACCGGGCGGCGGCGGTATCGAGGCGTCGAACATCCACAGGCCGTTACGCACGCCGTGGACAGCGAAGCCGGTGGCGACGCTGCCGTGAAACATCGGCGCGTGGAAGATCGCCGTCCAATTGAAGTAGGGTTTGCCGCTGGCACTGACGAAGCCCTGCTCGGCCAGCAGGTAGCTCATGCGCGACCAGCCGACGCCCTGCAGCAGCAGTGCCGTCGCCGCGTCGATCAGCGGACGCACGTCGGGATTCGGCTCGAAGCGGATCAGCTTGCCGTTGGGACCGCGCACCGGGCGGTGGGACAGCGGGCAGCGGCCGGTGGTGTTCAGCCCGCGCTCCAGTGCCGGCAGCAGCGCCGCCTTCTTGGCGGCCCGGATCCGGTCGATGTGCGAGGCCGCCTTGTAGCCCGCCATCGCAATCCACATGCGGTAGTTGGAGGCGTCGATCCGGCCGTCGTTGATGCTGTAGAGAATCGCGCCCATGCGGATGGTGGTCTCGGTGACATAGGCGTGCAGCGTCTGGGTGCGAGCGAAGCGGTCGGCGTCGTACGCGACCAGCACGTCAAAGTCGCGCCGCTTCCAATGGTCGATCAGGCGCGTGAAGGCGTCGATGCCCTCGCGCTGCATGTCGGCGGCGCATTCGTGGATATCGATGTATTCGCGGCTGTGGCCCGGCACGGTCAGCACGTCGACCACCTGCCAGCCTTCGCGGGCGCAGGCTTCGCGCGAACGGCGTTCCTGGTCAGCCAGCGACACCTTGTCGTCGGCGGCCTGATCGCGCGAACTGACCGCGATCCAGAGGACGGCGCGGGGCGGCGCGGTGTAGGGGGTGGTCATTATGGTGATGGGGGTATCAGACATGCGGAGGCGGCCTGTTAATCCAAATTAGGTGCAGGAAGTGGGGGCGCGAACGATGTGTCCACACGAAGTGGACACATCGCAGATGTAAACTGTCTATCGGCGATAGACAGTAAGATGTCCACATGACGTGGACGTGTCAGGTAAGGCGCTTGGTATGGAGGTTCTGGACGATCTATTCCTCACCCTGATCAAATCCTTTAAGCGGTTCGTCTAATGGGGCACGGTCTATATAGAACTCAAGACTCTCGGGAAATGTGATTAAGTCAAGCATTTCCTCGAGCATATCAGGCTGAAAGATTTCTACCCATGAACCAGCGTCGTCCTCTTCGTATTGATACGACCTGTGCAGCGCCCATCCGCCTTTGATCAGCGGCGCGATAAGCTCAAATTCTCGTTCAGACTTGTACTCGCACGTCGCGCCTTCTAGCAACTTGGAACGTATCGTATCTAGAACGCTCTCGGATTTCTTTGTCTCGACAGGCAAAACGCCGAGCGCGCTGAGTGCATCCGATTGACGTTTAAGCGCCCGCGAAAGGGAGTCCATCTTAAGGCTCAACTCAGACATGGCGTTGAGTATTTTCTGAACCCTGTCTTGGATAATTTCTAGAGGGTCAGTCAGCGTCTTTGATTTAGCCATCTCTCAGAACCTTGCGATTACTATCTGATATGCCGCCCTAATTGACACAATCCTAGAACATCTGGTTTAATTCTGAGTACAAAATAACAAAAAGCAAATCCTTAACGGTTGGAGGGCAGATGCTCAGTTTTAGAGAAATTGAATTCATCAGGCAGGTACGTTTATTAACGGCTGATCAGCAGGAATATCTGGCGCGGTCACTTACTGCCGGGCAGAAGGGCGCGGAACGAATCCAGCGCATCAGTGATACGACCCTCGCGCAGCGCCACCAGAAGCCCACGCTCAAGGTCGGATAGATCGGCCTCGGCATATCTATCTCCCAGGGCGTCCGACTCCCCCGACAAGTACGATGCGCTCACTTCCAAAGTCGCGGCGAGCTTTTGCAGCGTATCCATCTCCGGGAGTGTCTTGCCGTTCTCTGACCGCCACAGCGTCGCCTTACTGACCTTTGATTGATTAGCCAGTTCTTCAAGCGTCAGCCCGCGCGCCTCACGCACGGCTTTAATTCGTTGTCCCGTGATCATTGTTTTGCGTTTCGTATTCACCGACGCATACAACAATATCACTTTTCGCATTTGACAGAAGTAGTCAATTGTGTCTATAATGTATTCAAGCGTGAAAGCGCTCTCTTTTTTGCACCGTGAGTAGTCAGGAGTGACCATGAAGTTCTCACTAACGGAAAGAGCCGCGTCAGAGGGAACGACGCCGCTGGCGCTCGTCATCGAAGCAGTGAAGCGCGGTGGTTCACAAAGCGCCGCCTCTCGGCTTTTGGGCGTGTCGCACACCGCTATTCGCTATCACCTGAATCGCGCGGGCTTAACTGTCCGCACGGCGACGGTGGCGATGATCGAAGGAGGGAAGTAATCATGTCCCTCCCCCACTACCTCCACGAGAACACCGCCCGGCGTGAACGCGCCGACCAGATCGAAGCAAAAGCCGAACGGGCGCGCATCGCCGCCGCTGAGTCATCGCCGCTGGCGAGACTGGCGCGTGGGGAAGTGGTCGATCCGCTGGCGCTGACCGACGCCGAACTCGACGCGCTGTTTCCGGCGGCGGTGTTCGCGGTGGTGCTGAGTGACATGGCGCGCGCGGTGGCGCGGCTGGAAGGGGGTGCAGCTCAGAAGACGGCATAGCAAAACCGGCTGACGTATGGGCGCCAGCCGGCCTGCAAGACCTTTGACCGAATCAACGCGATCACCTAGGAGTATACACCAAATGTCCCAGTTCCAGATCAGCACCTCGCAGCTTGACCGGCTTTCCGCCGCCCTCAATGACGCCAGGCGCATCGCAGCCGACAAGAACGACCTCGACCGGCGCGACAAGGACAACCGCGCTGCCCTCAACGACCTGTACGCCGAAATCGGGCTGGACAACAAGATCGTCCCGGGCCTGTCGCTGTCGGTGCGCACGACCATCCAGATCGACGAGAACGCGGTGCTGGCCTACGCCCTCGACGACAACAACTTCCCGCACGCCGCGCCGCTGCTGACCGTCCGCAAGGATGCCGTCGGCGTGGTCATCGCGGCGGCCATGAACGATGACCGGCTGAAGGGCGTCTTCGAGCTGGATAAGACCGGCGCCCAGAAGGCCGCGCGTGAAGGCACGCATGTCGGGCTGCCGCATGGCGAGCCGATCGAAGTGCCGACCATCGTTATCCGTCCGCAAGACATCGTCACCGGCGAGGCGCTGGCCGCCAAGTTCGTCGTCGTGGCTGATGCGGTCGAAAGCGAGGTCGCGTAATCATGCCGATCGTCCAGTTCAAGCACCGCCCCGCGCGGGTTGACGCTGGACTGCCGGAATTGGGGCGTCTGTTCAAGGGCGCCCCCCGTCAGTCCGAGAACCAGAAGCAGGTACCGCCCGACCTCGATTACTTCCGTTTCGAGGCCGCCGACCTGCCCACCGCCAGTGCCGATCAGATCGACGCCGCCTGGGTCGCGCTCTACGGCGACAAGCCAAAGATCATCCGCAACGTGCAGTTCGCGGTCGACCGGCTCGACCTCGCGTTCGACTCGTGGCTCGAATCGTGGCTCGAATCGTGGGGTAAATCGCGCAACGGCGCGCCGCTGTTGAACCGCCGCTGCGATGGTCAAACCATCGTCTTTGAACGCGACGGCGACAAGGTCTACCGCGAACCGGCGGTCTGCGAACACAAGTGCGACTGCAAGCCGGTTGGACGCCTCCGCCTGTTCCTGCCAGAACTGTGCGCCAAGCTGGGCGTGCTGGGCGTGGCGACGCTGGTCACGCATGGCGGCACCGACATTGACAACATCGTTAACAGCCTGGGCCTGGTGCTCTCGCAGACCGGACGCCTGCGCAACGTAGCGTTCGTGCTGTACCGCGAATCGGTGCAGCTGATGACGCCCGCCGGGCTGCCGGTGCAGAAGTCGATCGTGCGGCTGGAGCTCGACACGCGGTCGGCGCAGGCCGTGGCCCTGGCGGCTGGCGATATGCCGATGCTGCCCTCGAATGTCTCGGCCAATGTCCCGGCTAACGCTCCCGTGGCGCTTCCCGAAAATGTCCCGGCAAATGTCCCGCCGCTTGTCCACGATGAGGACGGTGTCGTCGGCGACTCGTTCGCCACCGACTACGACAAGTTCGACGAGAACGGCGACGACCTGCCGGAACAGCCCGACGGCGCGAAGCTGCTGGGCCGGGCCATCACCGCTGAAACGCGCGCGGTCAACGGCGGCAAGAGCAAGGCCATTGACCTGACACTGACCAACGGTGCGGTCGTCACGCTCTACACCCGCGACCCGCTGCGCGCCCTGTCGCCGTTGTGGGCTGACACCGTCAAGGCCTGGGACAAGGCCGGGAAGCACGCATTCCGGAACGTGGCCGGGGAGGTCGACGTTTACAGCGATGGCAAGGACTACGCCTTTGTCATCCCCGCCGAATTTGAATCGCTGCACGCGCAGCCACAGGAGGGCTAACCCGTGACTGAGTACGTTATTTTAGACACTGAATCGACTGGCCTGAACAACGGCCTCAAACTCGACGAACCCGTTTCCATCGCAGTGGTCTCCCCTTCGGGGGAGGCCCTCTTCAACCGGCGCATCCTGCCGACCGTCGCCATCGACGAAGGCGCGGCGCGGGTGCATGGCATCACCGACGAGATGCTGGTGAACGAACCGACGTTCGCGGACGTCTGGCCGGAACTGAGCACCATCCTGAGCGGCAAGACGCTCGCTATCTACAACGCACCCTACGATCAGCGGCTGCTGATCAACGCCGCCCACGCGCACGGGATCCAGCTGCCCAACTACGCCACGCGCTGCATCATGCGCGAATACGCTGCGACGTTCGGCGTGCTGGGCAAATCCTCACAGCCGAAGTGGTGGAAGCTGTCGGCGGCCTACGAACAGCAGTTCGAACTGGCGGCGATGGCGGTCATCGCCAACGCCCACGACGCGCTGACCGACTGCATCATGACGGCGGCGCTGATGCACAAGCTGGACAGCGCCACGCTGCTGACGCCCGAGCTGGAAGACGGCACGCGCGGCGCGGCGTTCCGGGTGCATCTGGTCAGCGCGCAGGCCTGCTACACGTCGCGCGGCAATCCCTTCATCAAGTTCGCTACCGCCGGCGGCCAGCAGGTCAGCGCCTTCGATGGCGAGGGCTTCAACCGCTTCACCAAGGCCGGCATGCCGCTCCAGAAGTGGCACAACATCCTGGCGGTCAAGGCCGCCGACTACGTCCATGCACTGCGCACGCCGATCGAGGCGCGCATCGTCTACGAATCCGAGTGGCCGGAAATTGTCGAGGTCGCGCCGGTGGCATTCGAGGCGGTGGAATCATGACCTCGGATGGCAAAACGATCAACGATATGAACGCCGATGAGCTCTTAAATCGACTCGCGGCGATCGGTGTACGTGGTGAGGCACGAGAGCTTACGCTCGCATTTCCGCACCTAGTCGTGATGGTTGGCCTCGATAAGAACGGGCGCCGCGTTGGAGACAACTGCTATTTCAATGACCGGATGAAACTTATCCGCTTCGGTCGCAGATACCCCGTCTTCGCTATCGCCTACCAAGGCATGATTATGGCATGGCGCGAGGCGGTGGAATCATGACCGCCCTCACCCCGGTCGCCCCCGCCGATCTGCGCCGCGACGAAATCCTGGCGCTGGCAAGTACCTACATCGACCTGACTGAGCATCTCGGCACGGTCAGCGACCGCCACTACCAGCAGCACTTCGAGTATGACCCCGACGGCACGGACGATGCGTTCCGTGCCTACCTGGACGAACGGGCGCAGCTGCGCGACGACCTGAAGCGCTGCGCGGCCTGTGCCGACGCTTCGTACCAGGCGCTGTGCGAGGCGCTGTCAGCCCTGCCGGAAGGCCAGTGGACGCTGCAGGGCATCGTCGCGGAAAAGCGCGTCACGGTCGTTTACGAGCCGGTGGTGCGGGCGGTGATGGCGACGAGGGTGGAGGTGTGACCGTGGCGATTTCGCAGCTCTCCCTCGACGCCCGCCATGCCGCCGCGCTGCACCTGCTGATCAGCGGCCGCGACCTGTCGGAACTCAACGGCCACGTCGTCGGCTCGCTGGTCAAGCGCGGTTTCCTGACGGGCCGCGTGCCGAACGCCGCCGGGCGCGACTGGCTGAGCCGCTACAACGGCCGGTCGGAATCGCCCTCGCGGATTCTGCGCCCCGGCCTGTCGCCGCGCAAACCGAAAGCGGCAGCCGGTGAACCGGTCAGCGCGCCCGCACCGGAGACCGAAACGCAGCGCAAGATCAAGGCGGTCCGCGCCTCGTTCGTCCTGCAGAAGATCATCGACAGTCCGGGCGACTGGCTGTTCCTGGACCGCCGCGCTGCCGTCAACACCGATCTGGAATCGTCCGCGCTGGGCGTGCTGGCCTATCTCTGCACGCTGAGAGGCCGCGCCCCGGCAGACGTTTCAATGCAAGCGCTGATCCGCCGCTTCCCGGAAATCGGGGTGAGCGGCGTCCGGCGCATCGTAGCGCAGCTGCAGGCGGCAGGCTATGCCGTCGCTTTGACTGAATAACCACACCTATCCGCATCAGGAGGACAATCCGCATGAGCATCACCTATACCGCCCCCAGCACCCCGCTGGCCAAAATCACCCGCGATCACGACACCCAGTCGCGCGTCCGGCTCGACAGCGACGTCGTCGCCGAATACGCCGCCGCGATGGCCGAGGGCGTCCAGTTTCCGCCGGTCGTCGTGTTCAATGAAGGCGAGACCTTTTGGCTGGCCGACGGCTTCCACCGCGTCGCCGCCGCCGAGCAGGCCGGCAAAGACGTGATCGCTGCCGAGGTCCGCCAGGGCAGCAAGCGCGACGCGATCCTCTACAGCGTCGGCGTCAATGCCCAGCATGGCCTGCGCCGCAGCAACGGCGACAAGCGCCGCGCCGTCGAAGTGCTGCTGAAAGACGACGAGTGGCGCAAGTGGGCCGACCGCGAGATCGCCCGGCGCGCCGGCGTCGATCACAAGACCGTCGGGGCCCTCCGTTCCGAACTGGCGGCGCGCGGGGAAATCCCCCAGATCGAATTCCGTGCCGTTACGAGAGGCGCGCAAGCCTACGCGATTGAAACCGATACCAGCTACCCGGCGACGCCGTCGTCCGACGCAGACGTCGAAGCGGCGCGCCTGCTGGCGCTGCGGGTGGTCACCTACTTCCACCGCGATTCACTGCTGGACCGGTTGCACGCCGGCGACAACCAGGACTATCCGGAAGGCTGGTCGCACCTGCTTGGCGAGGGCGTACTGAACGGGCAGAAGGTGACGCGCAAGCAGATCGGCATTGCGCTGACCACCGCTAACGGTTCAGGCGTCTACCGTTTCGACGCGGTCCAGCTCTGGGACTGGAATGCGGGGCGCGCCGAATACCTGGCCAAACCTGAGACCTTCGACGAGCTATACGACATGTACCAGCGCACGGAAGGGTACTCCAAAGAGGCCCGCACCCTGATCAAGTTCGGTCTGGCGCTTCTGAGCGGCCCGTCCGGCAGCTACATCACGCTGACCGCCACGGCCCGCGCCTGGGTCGAGGACGAACTCGACAAGCGCCCGCTGCTCAAGACCTGCACGGAGATTGCAGGAAAGTACAAGCTGCGCGCCACAACCGGCCCGGAGATCCTCAAGAAAATTGCGAAGGTCAACAAAGGCGGCGAATGGCACCTGGGCGGCACCTGGTATTACCAGTCTGAAACATGGATCCCCGCACTGGTCGAAGCCGGGCTGCTCACGGCCGCCACGCGCGTCGCCGACGACGACAAGCCGGTCGTGTTCTATGCCGTTTCGCCCGCCTGCGCGCAGCTGCTGGGGGTCGAATTCCCGCCGCTGTCCGAGCTGCCCGATCTGCCCTACAGCATGCGCGGCGAGTGCTTTGTGCCGCCGGATGCCGTCCATAAGTTCAGCGTGGGAGACCGGTTTGCGGGCCACGACAGTCTGATGGTCGTTGAGGCGCTCGAGCCGTGGCCGCTGTACCGGCTGCGCCGCGCCGACGATGCCAGCGGCACCGGCTGGCGGCCCGTCGTCAGCGAATTCGACCTGACGCCGGTCGCGGCAGGCGAAGTGCAGACCGTCAAGACTGCGAATGGCGAGAGGTCCGTGACGACTGACTCCGCTAACGCACTGCTGGACAAGCAGACGTTCGAAGTGCTGAGCTGCTTCGAAAACCTGATCGCCGCGGTGCGCGACTGGTCGATGCCTGCGACTGCTGCCGACGTGCTGATCAGCATCCGGACCGGCCTCGGCCTGGTCATGGCGACTGACTCGGGTCAGCGCGTGCTGGATAAGGGTGAGTGGGACTTTGACTCCGAAGACGATGACGGCGAAGACTTCGACGACGATGAAAGCGACGACGAGACCGAAGACTATCCGGACCACGACGACGACTTCTAGCCACCGCCCACACCAAACCGGGGCGTTGACCTGCCCCGGTCGACTTCTTGCAAAGGGACAATCTGATGAGTTATAATTCGTGGCGTTACCAACCCCAAAAGCGAACCGCCCCCTCTGCTGGAAACATTGGGAGCGGCTCTAACACGTCACGGAAGGAGACTCCTATGACGCGCTTACGCTATCGTACCGATTCTAGCACACAACTGCAAAATGTGAATCGCCTGCTCCTCGAAAGCGAGGTGCGGTGATGAGCTTTTGCGTCTCATATACCGTTGACGGATACGAGTTCGTCGTTATCGTGGGCTTCGGCGACGGAGTCCTTGTCAACCCGGAAACAGCTGAATTCGCGTCGGCTGAATGGCGTGCCGCGCTGGCCAGTCTCTGCGCCGCATATCCGGTCATCGCAGAGGCGCAGCATATCCTGTGCTATTGCGACGACTATGTGCGGCATATCGATTCCCAAGGGCTTCACAGGCTCAATGACGCCAGGCAGCAAATCGCCGCTGTGCGCCAAAGGCATGATTACAACCTTCTGCCAGAATGCGACCGGGCGTCTCTCGACGAGTACGACGCCGAGCTGGCAAGAGCGATAATCGACTACCGCCCGCCGGAAAAGAAAAAGAAGCCTGTGCAGAAGGCGATTGGGTATGTCTACCTGATTCAATCGCCTTCTGGCGCATACAAGATCGGGCGGACAAAAGACCCCGCTAATCGCTCCAAGACGGTCGGAGTGCAGCTGCCGTTTGAAGTCGAGTTCCTCGCGCTCATCGCAACCGAAGACATGATCGCACTTGAGAGCAGCCTTCACGCGATCTATGCCGAGCAGCGGATCAACGGCGAATGGTTTGCCCTCGACGCCAAAGACGTCGCTCATATCAAGTCGCTAGCTGGCGGTGCGGCATGAGCAACAAGGCGCTCGGATTCATCTTCGAACACAGCAATACCAAAGGCTCGGCACGCGTTCTGATGCTGGCAATTGCCGACATGGCGAACGACGAGGGCGAATGCTATCCAGGCAGGGCGTATCTGGCGGCAAAGGTCAACGTCAGTGAGCGCCAGCTGACGACCTTGATCCGCGACTGCGAAGAACTCGGGGAGCTGCGCGTGTTCCAACGCTCCCAGTCAGCTGAAGATAATCGCACCAACAAGTATTACATCGTCGGGCTATACGACGCCAGCCGCGTGAATAACCTGCGCGATCCTCAGCCGCGCCCGCGTCGCAAAGTCGATGAAAATGCAGAACACCGCTTCCGGTATTTGCACGAAAATACCAGAACACCGCTTCCGGTAGTTGACGAAAATACCAGAACACCGCTTCCGGTAGTTGACGAAAATACCAGAACACCGCTTCCGGTAGTTTCGGGGGGGCATAGGAAGACCGCTTCCGGTGGGAGGGGGAAGACCGCTTCCGGTGGGAGGGGGAAGAC
>ERZ761591.46-NODE-46-length-36384-cov-6.822759_pt1 | contig 36384 bp, 55 predicted proteins | sample MGYA00512167_ERZ761591 | MGnify/ENA primary metagenome ERZ761591 (study PRJEB28899, sample SAMN03785559) | bioreactor sludge metagenome | biome: EBPR Sludge; feature: EBPR Bioreactor; material: 0.22µm filtered reactor supernatant | place: Saint Lucia: Queensland...
GATGTGTATAAGAGACAGGGGCGGGGGCCTGAGCCTTCGGCGGCGGCTTGAAGCCAAGGTCGGCGATGGCCTTCTCGGTCATGCCGGCAGCGATCAGCTTGTTGTAGGTCTCGGCGTAGGCGATCGGGTTGCTGGACGCCTTCTGCAGCGCGGCGGCAACCTGCTTGCCGACGTAGCGGCGCTGCGCGCGAGCCACCCAGTCGTTGCGCTGCTCCTCGACGATGTCGTTGACGCGCTGCGCCTGCTCGGCGGGGGTCAGCGGCTGCCCGTTCTCGACCTCCTTGGCCACCTGCGCGCGCGCGGCAGACTGGGCGTTCTTGATGTCGAAGTCGGCGGCAAAGTCGATGTCGGCCACGTTGGCCGCGCTGACAGATCCGCCCCCGCCGGCGTCTGCCGTCTTCGTTCGCGTGAAGCCGCCGGTCCCATCGGGGTTCACCCGGTAGTACCCCTCGGGCACAGACGTGACGCCAGACTTCTTGAGCATCTCGATCTGCATCCGGCGAGCATGCTTCAGCTGCTCGGCAATCTGCTGCGGGCTGTAATGGGCCTGCGCCATCTCGATCAGCTGCTTCTTGCCGGCGTCACCGACGAACTGCATCGCCTGCGTCTGGCCGGTGTCGCGATTGACCAGCGTCACGCGCACGCCGCCAGGGATGTCCTCGATGGACTGCACGCCGCCGCCGGTCGGGTCGGCGTCGAAGATGGCCCCCACCTTGCGCGCCAGCTCGGGCAACGGCATGGCGGCCGCGCCGGCCAGCACCTGGTTGAAGTCGCGGGCCGCGCGCTTGTACGCGATGCCGTCCGCGGCGGTGCTCAACTCGAAGTACTTGCCGATGTCGCCGGCATCGCGGTAGGCATTGGCCACGTCGCGCAGCACGGCGTCCTGTGGCCGCGGCGTCTCGACGGCGGGCATGTCGTTACCCTCGTCGTCCTTGGTCACCGGCGCCTTCTTCGTCACCGGGATCATGCCGAGGCCGGTGCGCAGCTTGTCGGCGCGCGCCTGCTCCTCGAGCGCGCGCGCCTGCTGCCCCTCCTGGAACTTGCGCTGACCGCGAACGAACTCCTGCTGCTCCCGGAGGAACTCGCGGTTCTCCGCCTGGTTGGCGCGATCGATGTTGTCCTGCTCGCCCTGGCGCGCACCCTGGAAGGCGATGCCCATGCCGCCGAGAAAAGTTGCCGTCATGCCTTTACCCCTTACCAGCCAGACACGCCAGCCATCTGACCCATGGGCGCAGACGGGACAACGGCATGCACGCCACCGCTGACGTCAGGCAGCGATGGCGGGAACAGGCCGCCGAAGAACTGCTTCGTCTCCGGCGCACTGAAGACGTCCCCGACCATCCGACCCACTGCAGCGCCCTGGGCCTGGGCATTCACTGTGTCGCGCGCCGCCGAAGCGCCCATCGCGTTCGCCGTCATGGCGGCGCCCTGCAGCGCAGTCGTTGACGTGCCAGGCAGGCCCTTGCCCAGGGAGACGGCATCGCGCTTCATTGCGGCGCCGACAGCGTCGACATTGCGCCGAGCGCCGGTCTGCGCAGCCGCGCCGATGGCGGCCTCCTGGAGGCCCAGCTTGGCCGTGGTGTTCAGGTACTTGGCACTGCTGGGGTCGAGGCCTGGAGTGGTGCGCAGCTGCTCACGCAGACCAGCGAAGCTCGACGTGACGGCCCCCTGAGCCTCCTGCGCCGCCTTGGTGCGATTGGCCTCGCTCCCGAAGTCGCGCGCCTCCTGGATCACCTCGTCCTCCAGCGGGCCGTACGTGGACTTGTAGCGGTTCCACTGCTCCTCGGCAATGGCGAGCTGGCGATCGGTCGCCTTGCTCTGCGCCGCGGTGGCCTTGTCGGCCGACTTCGACGCCTTTTTGCTGGCGCTGTAGGACAGGGCGCCGCCGATGACGGCGCCGCCGATGGCTGCTACTGGCATAGATGCCCCTTGTTGATGGATAGGAGGGTCTGGTCGTGCAACACGCCCCCCTTCAAGAAGCTGGCCGTGAGCACGCCCTCTTTACGCATGCCTGCGCGCAGGGCGTACAGGAGCGCGGGGTGGTTGAATTCGGGAACCAGCGTCACGAGCTTGTGACACTTGGTGTTGGAGAAGACGAAGGCGATCAGCGCGCGCGCCGCGGCGAGGCCGTGAGCGGCGCGGTACTCCTGGAGGATGCCGGTGTGGACCTCGTACAAGACCATCGACCTGGCCACGAGGACGAACACTCCGATCAGGGTGTCGCCAACGTAGGCACCAAGGCAGCCGATGTCGTTTCTGGAAGCGAAAGCGGGCCCGAGGTCCAAGTCCTCGGGCCCGCTGCAGCTGTCGTCACACGAGGAGCGGAACACATCCGGGTGCCGCAGCACCGAGTGGATGGCCTCGACGTCCTCCAATGGCCGAACCGCTACTTCTTCATGGCTGTCTCCGGGTTGATCCAAGGGTGGCCTGAATGGGTGAAATGAACCACCTGATTATATGTTTTTCCACATAGCAACTGTTGGTTATTCCTCGTCAATGACATCCGCGATGACGGGCATCGGCAGCATGTCACCAGGCTGCGCCTCTTCACCAGGGAGCAGCTGTAGAGCGAGCTCGTTCGGCGGACAGGTGACAGTTCGCACGGGCGCACCGTTCTTGAAGATGGTGAAGGTATTGCTCATCGCTTGGTCAGGATGACGGACAGGCCCACCTTGCCGTGCCACCCCATGAGCGTGGCGGCCAGGTTGCCCTGCCCGGCCGGGGAGAATGTCCTCGTTGCGGTGATGGTGTAAGTTCCGGCCGGAGGGTCGACGTGCGTGTACACGCCGGCGCAGTAGTTGGTCCCGGATGTCCCGAGCGGGGAGGTGATATCGCCAGGCGACGGCTCGCTCACGAACTGGGCTGAAGGCCCGTTGCCGTAGCGCACACGCATGCCGCCGAATGTGGCAACAACTGTCAGGCTCCGCGCCCCAGCGGGAATGGTGACAACGACCTGTGCTGACGTTCCTGTGGCCGAGGCGCCGTAGGCCGTGCTCACCGCGGCACCGACGATGTTCTCGGTGTAGACGACGGCCGCCGTCAGGCTGCCAGAGAAGGTGCCGGTGGCGCCGACAAGGGCGCCGGCGAAAGTGCCGCTGGCCGCGCTGAGCGCACCGCCGAACACGCCGGCGGCGGCGTAGATGTGCCCGGCAAACACCGCGTTGCCGCTGCCGTCGACGCTGAATGCCGTGGCCTGGATGGCTGTGTCGGACGGGTTCACCAGCGTCAGCCGGTCGGCCATGATCATGAAGTTCGACAGCGCGCCGGGCGATGAGCCAGCGCCAGCTGACGTCATCAGCGACACGCCGCTGATCACGCCGTTCACGTTGGCCCTGATGGCCCAGGTGGCGTTCAGCGTGCCGTTCACCGCCGAGGCGTAGGCGTTGAGCTCGGACTTGATGGACGCGCCGTTCACCTGCCCGGTATTCGGGTCCGTCACCGCGGCCTGCACCTGCAGCCACTTCGTGGCAGCTACCGCGGCCGGCGACACGGCAGCCAGCGCGCCGTCCTGGATCAGGGCGGACGAGCCGCCGATGGATGCCCACAGGGTGTTGATCGCCTGGGCCAGCGAGTTGTCCTTGTTGGACCTGGTCGACGCCTCTGACAGGATGCTGGCGTTGGCCGACCCGATGCTCGACGAGAGCGACGAGATGCTGCTGGCCAAGGAGGTGTCAGCGCTGGCGCGGGCCAACTGCTCGGCCACGATGGCGGTCTCGGCATCCCCGACGCGCGCCGTCAGCGCGGTGACATTGGAGACCACCGCGTTCACAGAAGAGATCCGCGCCACGCGCTCGGAGTAGAGCAGGCCGCTTGACAGCAGCGTCGGGTCGGTGCCGGTGTACGACCCTCGCATCTGCGCAGCCAGCAGGTTGCGAGATGACGACTCGGCGTTGTCGGCGTTGATGCGAGCCGTCTGCTCCGAGCTGAGAGCCGCCAGGATGGTCGCGGTATCCGCGCTGCCGACGGCGATGATCGTGTCGATCTGGGTCTGCAGGGCGTCGTCCGCTGTCTCGCGCGCCAGCTGCTCCGAAGTGATGCCGGACCCGCGCGCTGCGGCCTCCGCGGCGATGGCGGCGATGCGGTCTTCGGTCTCGCGCTCGATCCTGTCCTGCAGCTCCTGCAGCTTGAAGGTCGGCGCCTCGATGGCCTGGATGGGCGTGCGAAGCAGGGCATACGCCTCGCTACGCAGGACCATGTCGTTGACCGCGTTGAGCACGCTGTTGTAGGCGGCCGTCGGGTCGGCGACACCACCGGTCAGCCCGGCGAGCGAGGCCACAGACGACCCGCCGGACAGCACCTTCGACAGCGACTTGTAGGTCTCGTACTCGATCTCGCCGGCACGCACGAAGCGCTCTGACTCGCGGCCGGCACCATTGCGCACGCTCCATGCGCTCTTCAGCGTATCGAGGAACTGGCGGACACTGGGGTCTGCGATGCCGTCGGTCGACGGCAGCTCCGGGACCGCGCGCCTGCTAGACACGTTTGAGCTCGCCCATCGTGCGCGCCAGGCACAGGCGGTAGACCTTGCCAGTGCCCTGGATCTTCACGGACCAGCGCATGCGCTTGTACCCAGAGGACAGCCTGAAGTGCCCCGTGGTGACCGTGAACTGCTCGACCTGGTCGCCGTCGGCATAGAACGTGAGCGTGACCGTGCCGTCGCATCGGATGTACCCGGCGCCGAGGCTGCGCTCCGTCGGGAAGACGAAGTCCTTGCTCCACCAGGTGTAGCTGAGCACGCTGCCGCCGCGGAACTGGTAGACGTCGGATCCGGCGCTGTAGTAGAGCGAGTCGGCAGCCGGCAGCTGGAACAGGGCGTCCATCTGCACGTTGAACTGCGTCATCTGGCCGGCCGCCTGCTCGTCGGTGCGCAGCACGAAGCCAAGGGGCTCTTCGGATGAGGCAGCCACGAGCGCGCCGTCGTGGTGCGCAAAGCTCATCGACGTCAGGACGTCGCCGTAGCGGCTCTGCCAATCGTCGCGCGCGAACAGCGCCTGGCTCTGCACCAGGCTTGCCTGCGAGCCCACGACCGATACGAACCCGTCGTTCGACGCGTAGACCCCCTGCCCCGGCAGTCGCGCCATCGAGCGCTGGGAGATGCCGGCCTGCGGCACGGGCAGCGGCACCGGCTGCATCGAGGCCGGATCGGACCCGAACACTGCATATCCGCCCTCTGCCGTGGTGACGATCAGCGCGCCAGGCACGACCAGCAGGCCGCGGATCGACTTCGGGAACGGGATCTCGTACTGCCACGCATGCGGACGGTAGACCTCGCTGATGTACAGCGTCGCGCCCTTGAACCCGGCGAGCGACCCATTGGGCAGGACGACCAGCGCGTCCATGAGCGCCGGCGGCGCCTCGTAGTCCGCCGTCTCGAGGATGCCCAGAAGATCCTCCGCCTTACTGGAGTCGTCGGTGAAGATGAGGTCGGTCGACGCATTGATCCGGATGTAGTCCGGGCTCGCGCCGACGGTGCGGTAGGTCAGGTAGCTGCCCAGCGCCTGGTATCCGCCAGAGAAGTCCACCGCCGTCAGCGTGACCTGGACGTCCTGGAGGTAGGTCGTCGAGATCTGGGCCGGCGGGCTCGGCGGCGATTCCTCGAGCCAGGTGTTGCGGGCGGTGTACGTGTAGGCCCGCGTCTCCGAGATCCCGAAGATCAGCTCGATGCGGTGCTGGTTGCCGGACACGAGCGTCATGGCGAAGGTCACGCCGCCCGGGATCGCGTTCGATCGCGCATCGGTGTCGCCGGCGGTCATCGTGACCGCCATGAACTGCTTGGAGGAGGAGTCCAGCGCCTTGAAGGTGGCGCGCACGACGGCGCCGGCAGGCGTGTTCAGCGTGTCGCGCACCGGCGCATCGAAGGTGTACGTGCGCAGCGCGGTGACCGTCGTCAGCGCCGCACTCGTCTCCTGGTAGCGCTTGCCGTTGAACTCCCACCACACCGTCAGCGCGAACGTCGCGCCCGGGTAGTCGCGCAGGTCAGTGCGGTAGACGATGGCCAGGGTCGGCGCCACAGTCGGCTGCGGCACGCCCGCCTTGAAGCTGGCGGCCGGCTCGCCACCATTGGGGAGCATGCCGGCCGTGGTCGTGACGCGCAGCTCGCCATCGTCCAGGTAGTAGATGCGGTTGTAGACGTCGCGCAGCACGGGGCTCTTCACCGCCCACGCCTCCGTCGGCCAGGTGTAGAAGTTGATCCCGTCCTCAGTGTAGATGGACTTCACCGCGTTCGACATCGTGGCCAGCAGGAAGCCGCCCTTGAGCGGCGCCAGGTTCCCGTGAGCGAAGTCGCAGAACAGCGCCTGCTGGGCGGCGTATTCGGGCAGCTCGCTGGGCGGCAGCAGCGGCACCTCGCCACCAAACCGACGCAGGTCGATCATCAGGCGGCCTCCTTCCAAGACACCCAGCCAGAGGCACGCTTCTTGGGCGCGGTCACCTGGTGCACATGCACTGGCGCGCTGAAGGTGATGCCGTGCTGTGGATGCGTCAGCCACAGCGCCTGGCGCGGCGGCTCGAAGCCGAAGTTGCCCTGGTAGGCGTACTCGTCGTAGCCCTTGAGCGATCCGTTGACGATCAGCCGCTGCAGCTGGATCAGCTGGTGCCAGTGGCCCATCAGCATGGTGTCGTAGCCCATGCCAATCTGCGCGTTGCGGCCGCGTTTGCGGTGGTCGCCGCGGATGATCGGTCCGAGCGCGCCGATCATGCCGTCGCCGCCGCGGAACTGATCGCCGTGCGTCAGCAAGTATCGGTGGCCCATGACCTCGTACAGCGCATCGGCGCCGTCCGGGATGAAGAACTTCACGCGTTCGTCGGCCTCGAAGCGCTTCGCCAGGAACTGGTACATCAGCCAGTCGAAGCTGGTGAAGTTGCGCCCCTTCGCGCGGATCTTGTGGGTGTTGCGGCCGTGGTTGCCGGAGACGCAGGGCACGAAGATCTGGCCGAACTCATTGGCCAGCCGCTCGATGGCCCAGCACAGCGCGCCGAACAGGTCGAGCATGACCTTCATGATCTCGGCTTCGTTGGTCGCGACCAGCTCCTCGTGGATGTCGCCGCTGACCATGTCGCCGCCGAGAGCGAAGACGATGCCCGGGTAGTCGCTCTCGCACTGAATGTGGTTGCGCAGCAGATCGACCGACGTCTCGATCATCGTGCGCAGGCGCTCGTGGGCGATGGCGATGTTGTACTCGTTGACGCCGCCGATCTGGGCTGGATCGACGATCTCGCCCCAGTGGAAGTCGCTCGCGAACAGCGTCGGCACACCGGGCCCAGAGAAGCTCTTCGTTGGCCGCATCATCCACTTCGGCGGATCGGCCTGATCGACCTGCTCCGCGATGCCGATGATCTTGCGCTTGATGTACTCCGCGTCGAGAGTCTCCTTCTGCGAGAACTTGAGCTGCGTCTCCAGCTCGCGCACGCGATCCCTGAGCACGACATCCTGATCGGCCGACTTCATCTCCTCTTCTTCGAACAGCTGTGCTGCGCGCAGTCGGCTGATGAACGTCTGGCGCGGCACGCCAATGGCGGCGGCGGCGGCCGTCTGGTTGCCGCCGTGCTCCTTGAGGACGCGGAGGACTTCACGCAGCTTCGATGGATCTGCCCGGTGGTTCGACATCTACTTGGTCTTTCTCTTCTTGGCTGGCGCCGGCCCCAGGTACTGAATCGACTTGATCATCCCGCGCGGGATAGAGTCGCGCGCGGAGACGAGGGTCGGGCTCCACGTTGATGAGAGCACGACACCCCTGCGCGTGCTGGATAGCAGAAACCCGACCTGGGCGTGAACGTGCGGCGCATAGGCGTGCTGGCCCTTGTTCTCGACCCACACACCGTCGTCCATCTGCGCAGCATCCTCCCAGGTCACGAGGACCATCGGAGGCGGCGCGCCAGGGTCACTCAATGCGCACCCTTGAACTTCGCGCAGCCCCGCTCTTCCGCAAGCGTGATGGGCCTGCAGACGTCGACCGTCCCGTTCTTCAGCATTCGCGCGACCGGAGGGTTGTAGAAGCACTCGCCGGCGGCGTCGTCGAAGCGCTGCCACCAGGCGCATCCGCCGCAGACAGGGCCCTGCATGGCGACCTCTGCGATGGGGATGACCTTGGCGTTCACAGCTGCAGCCCAAGCTTCGATGCCATCTGCTCGAGGATGCCGAGCGGACCTTGGCCAAGCGGGTCGGTCGAAGAAGGCGCGAACTCCGCCCCGCCAACGACCGAGGACATCCGCTCGCGAGCCTCGCTCAGCGCAGACGAGACGACCTGCGCGTCCAGGCCCGCTTCGGGACCGCTTTCCGCCGCCTTGCGCGCGGCGTCGCGCTCCGCAATGGCGACGACCAGAGAAGCGTTCAGGCGCGCCGCCTCGTCCAGCGCGGCGTCTCGCTGAGCCTTCAGCGTGCCAAGCAGTGCGTCGATGTACTTGCTGTCCATTCGGGCTCCGTGGTGGTCATGGCCTGATTCTGTGAACCGTCAGTTGCAACGTCAACTTTCTGTTGCCACCTACTGTGATCCGGCCCAGACGGTCGATCCTGGGAAGTAGCTTGTCAGGTGCACGGCGCCCTGCGTGAGGCGGTAGCAGTCGACATAGCCGTCGGTGGTGGTCACGACGATCTCGGCGAACGAGTCGCCGTCCAGGTCGCCGTAGTAGGGCAGGCCTTCGATCCCGCCCTTGAAGTAGAGCGCTCCCACCGGCATGCCGGTCTTTGCATCCACGCAGTGCAGCGTCCCGCGCATGTCGCCGATCATCACGGAAGGCGAGCCCACAGCACGCAGGTCATGGAAGATCGGCGAGCTGTTGATGGCCTGCGGCGCGAGCGGCCTGGCCCACATGGTGTCCAGGTCCTTGTCGAAGGACCACGCCGTTCCGCTGTCGCCGCCGGTGAAGACGCGCGGCGTGATCTCCCCAGGCATGATGGCCGGCACCGCCGCGCTGTCGATGTCGCCGTAGTCCCACGCCCGCGTTGCCGTCGAGACGTTCTCGACGGAGCCAGTCAGGGCGTCGAGCGCATAGACGCGGCCGTCGCGTGACGAGACGATGATGTCGAGGTCGCCATCGCCATCCAGGTCGCACGCGTGCAGGAACGCATCGCATTGGCCGGTCGCCGTCTTCCACACCATCGCGCCAGTGGACGCATCCAGGCAGTGTGTGAAGCCATCGATGGACGCGACGATGCACCGCCTGTTGCCGCTGACCGTGACGACCAGCGGGTACGGCTCGATGTTCTCGAGGCAGGCGTACTTCCAGACGAGCGCGCCGGTCGTTGCGTTGAGCTTGTAGACGTGGTTGTCGAATCCTGTGGCATACAGGTAGAGCGTGCCCGACTCGTCGACCAGCGTGCCGGCATGCATGAAGATGCGGTCGCTCGTGTACTTCGGATCGATCACATAAGAATCACCGCCACCGGCGGACGGGGCCGGGCTGAACGCGCTGTCCACGGTGAGTGTGGATCCGCCGGGGCTGCCGACGATCTCGCGAGACTGGCCTGCCGCCGGGCCCGACGTGAAGCGCAGGCTGGCGCCGAACCCAAGCCCCTGCGCACGCAGAAACGCGCCAGCTGCCCATGTGAAGCTGGCATCCGTCATCGTCGTCGAGGTTGCGGCGGAGCTCGTGCCAGACCCCTCGCGGTCGTACAGGTTCTGGAACTGCCACAGCGTCATGCCGCCGTCACTCGGGATGCACGAGATCGTGCCGGAGTGGCTTGGGGCAAAGACCTCGTCGAAGCCGTCGCTGTTGATGTCTGCGAACTGGCAGCGGCCGTAACAGGTGTCGCCGGTGTCATGCCTCCACAGCATGGTGCCGTCCGACACCTTCAGCGCGTAGACGTGCCAGTCCCACGAGGTGAGCACGACGCACTGGTGCGGCGATCCACCGCCGTCCTTCAGCGTCGCCGGGCCCACCGGGGATGAATAGACGGGCTCGCCACCGGCCATGCGATACGACCAGAGCTTGGTCGCCATGCCGAGGTCGACCAGCCTCTGCGGCTGCAGCGTGGCCAGCTCGTTGTTCAGGGCCGTGAAGTTGTTGTCGACCTCGGCGTTGGTGAGGCGCGAGCCCTTGACCAGGCGCAGCGTGAGATCAGCCATGCGTCAGGACAGCGTCACGGTCCACGAGATGGCCAGCGTGTCGCCAGCCTGCTTGTTGACCACCGGGAAGGTGACCCGGTTGAGCATGTCCCCCGCTACGCCGGCGTTGAAGATGCCGGCCTCGGTCAGCGCTCCGGTGCCGGATCCGGGGCCGAAGGTGCCGACGTAGGTGACGACGGGGCCGACGGCGGCCGCGCTCGTCAGGCCAACGCGGGCGGCCTCGGCACCGAGTGCTGTGTTGGCGAGCGAAGGCGCCGTGGCGTTCGTGCCGACCGCCATGTGGCTCATCACGTTGGCCGAGGCCGCAACCATGCGGCTGGCAATGAAGCCGAGGCCGACGGTCACGACCAGATTCTTGAGGTGGCGTCGCTCGCGCACGCGGCCATCCGGCCCGGTCAGGACGATGCTGAGCTGACCCTTGGCCTTGATGAATTCCTTGAGCATGGTGGTCCCTTGTGGTTAGAAGGCGCTCACGTCAGAGAGGACGTAGTCCTCGTCGAAGTAGTCGATGGCGTACTCGCTCAGGGAGAGCGTTCCGCCGTCCATTGGCATCACGGCTTCGACGCGGAGCTTGCTGTGGAGCATCGCGTGCGCATCGGCCGCGGCGACTGCATCTGAGACAGCGCGCGACAGCGCCAGCTGCGCCAGGTCGGCGGCGACCGCAGCATCGGCCATCGCCTTGGCCAGGTCCAAGAGAAGCGCGCCATCAGCCGCGGCGGCCGAGTCGGAAGCTGCGATCGTCAGGTTCAGCGCGACATCGTCGTCGGCAAGCACGCCATCCCACTCCTCGCGGATCGACAGCCATGTGAGAACGGCGGCATCGGACGCGGAGATCGCATCAGCGAGAGCCTTGCCGGCGGCAATGGCCGCGGCGTCTGGCGCGGAGGCGACGTCGGCGACAGGCTTCGTCGCCTCGAGAGCCGCAGCATCCGCCGGGTGAGGGCCGTCCGACAGGGCGGCGCCGCCGAGCACGGAAAAGCTCATCACCGATGCCGAGTCGACGGCTGTGACCGCGTCGGCCAGGCGCTTTGCCGACAGCATCACCAGCAGTTCGGACGTCGACAGCGGGTCGTTCGCCCCAGGCATTGGCGAGACCGTGGCCACGTCGTCGGCGGCAACCGGATCGCTCAGCCTCTTCTCGAGCTCGACGACAACGGCATCTCCGGTCGCGAAAGCGTCGACGAACTCGCGGTACACGAGGTACTCGCCAACCTCGACCAGGACATCGAGCACCACAGCCCTGGCGGCGACGTCCATGACGGCCGGCGAACACACAGCCGCCAAGGCGTCGACGTCGGCCAGGACCGCCAGCAGGCTGATGGCCGCGACGGCCTCGACGGCCTCGGTCCTGTCAGCGGCCTCAAGCTGCGACGCCTCGACCTCCGCGAGCAGGGCCGCGTAGGTGACGGCAACGCGCAGCAGCGTCGCGCTCGCCGACATGTCAGGGGCCCGCTGAAGCCCTTCGCGCCGTCAGGCGCCGAAGCGGTCGCGCACGACGAACTTCAGGGCCTCGTACACCGTCTGCATGGTGCTGTCGGCGAAGGTGACCTTGATCTCGCCCTCGTACTGCCCAGGGTCGCAATCCAGGTCGCCTGCCGACCAGGGGAAGACGACGCGGCCGCCGACTCCGGCCACGTCGTACGGCGCGGAGGTGGTGATGGTCCCATCCTCCTCTTCGAACCCGGTGAGCAGCGTGCCGGTCAGCGTGGCCTGCAGCACTTCGCTGCCGGCCTGTCGGAACAGCAGACGCACCGATGTCGCGCCAGAGATGTCGATCACCTCCTTGGTGCCCTCGTCGCGCACGACCACCTTCAGTTGAGGCCGCGTATCGCCCTTGACCAGCTTGATCTTCTCGGTCATGTTGCCCTCATCAGAACCCGAACTCGCGGGCCTTCACGGTCATGGATCCTGGCGTGCCGTCGTGCGTCACCTTGATGCGCTCGTCGACCTTGCCGGCAGCGAACAGCTCAGCGTTGAACGCGCCAAGCCTGGCGTCGCTCCAGGGCTTGCGCGGCTGAAGCATCAGCCTGGCGCGCGCACCGCGCATCAGCAGCTCCTGGTGCGCCCTGACAAGCGCGTCCGGGAGCTCGTCGGCGGTGCGGATTGGCGCGTACGCCACGCGCATCGTCATGGGGGCGCGCTGGGCATTCACCGGAATCGGGAACACGCGGATCGTCGAGTTGCCCGGCACGTTGTTGTAGTACTCCGGCGACGGCGACGACGCGGCCTGCCAGTTCGGGTACATCTGCACGATCTCCGACAGCGTCTTCGGGAGCAGAGGACCGCTCGGCAGCCACGCGCCCATGACGGCAACGACCTCGGCCTGGCTCGGCGTGTCGATGTCGTAGGTCGGGATCTCGTCGATCAGGGCGATCGGGTCCTGGATCTCGTTCCAGACCAGGGAGTCATTGCACAGCTCGATGGCCGCGCCGAGGATGGCCGCGCGCGCCGTCGCATCGGGGCACTCGGGCGCGTCGACAAGCAGCTCTGGCAGCAGGTCCGCGATGTCCATCAGCGCCCCCCAGGAATCGGCAGCGCGCGCAGCTTCGGGTCAGGCAGACCCATGGCCACGGCTTGCGTGTTGATGCTCGACACGAAGAGCTGCGAGTAGCCCGCGGCGAGGACCGCAGCACCCTCGACTTCGGAATCGATCATGTAGAGCCTGGCGATCACGTAGTTCACGACGTCGTCCTTGAACTTGTCGTCGACCGACAGCTTCACCGTGCTGCCACCGCCCACCGCGTAGTTGCCGGCCAGAGGGATCTCGATGGGATCGGGCAGCCAGGGGATCTCGATCCACACGTCCGCGGCATCGGTCACGCCTGGGCACACGTAGAACACCTTCGGGAACTGCGGGTCGTAGACGACCTGCGTCACGACCTTGGCCTTGCTGGTGTGCCAGTCCGGGTCGCTCTGGTCGAGCACGACTCGCTCGACGACGCGGATGGCCCTGCCAGGCGTCTCGCCGTCGGCGCCCATGTTCCGAATGGGGCTGGACAGCAGCCTGTTGCCGCGACGGTCGACAGGCGTCGTGCCGTCACCCGGCTTGATGTCGGCTGCCAGCACGAGCTCGATGGACTGCTTCGTGCCAGGCACCAGCTTGATGGCGTCCACCCTCGAGCACGACGACGGCAGGAACTTCGCGATGACGCGCTGCGCATCGTTCAGCGCATGCACCATCGCATCCTGCTTGTACCGCCTGAACTGAGGGGCGGTGTCCTGCAGCTGGTCGGAGACCTGCCACAGGGCGTCGCGCACGAGGGTGTTGGACGCCATGGCCTAGCCTCAGTCCTCGACCTGCCAGGTGTAGCGCTGGACGGTGCGCTCGACCAGCTTGCCGCCGTCGCCGACGTGCGAGATGGTCGTCTTGGCGTCCTTCAGGATCTGCAGCACCTCGACGGGCAGATCGACCGGCACGCCGCGCGGGATCTGGTAGCCGAAGCCGTTGTGGCCGACGAAGACGGGGTCGTTGCCGCCGTCGCCCTCGGCGGCGTTGATCGTGACGGTCACGCGCTTGCCGCTCAGGTCGGGGCTCGCATTGGCCCCCCTCACGACGATGGCCTCCCGCTTGGCGGCGGATGCGGGCGGCTTGCTGGCGTCGTCGAGCGTGGTCACGGTGGAGTTGGTGCTCATGTTTGGTTCCTCACAGAGAGTTGCGCCAAGGGCGCGAAAAAAGGCCTCGCCCGGTCACCCCAGCGAGGCCGAAGCCGACCAGCGTTACAGCGAGGCCGGCAGGCGAGAGACGTCGTAGTAGGTCGCCGTCACGTTGGCGGCGTCCAGAGCCGTCGTGCCCGGCGTGAAGGTCGCGGCACCGGCCAGGGCGATCTTGACGACGCCGATGGCCGTGTAGCCTTCCGGCTCCTTCGGCAGGCCGCCCTTGCCCGTGAGCACCTTGCTCAGGTCGTTCGGGTAGGCGATGGACTGGCCCTCGTAGCTGCCCTGCACGATGGCGACGGTGCCGGCCGCGTTCAGGCAGACCAGGTAGAACACCGTGGTCAGAACGGGCTGGACGTACGCCGGCGGCTGGTCGCCACCAACCGCCTCGCCGAACGCGTTGTGCGTCACGGCGAACGACTGGGCCAACAGCGCGGCCTTGGTGTACAGGACGCCATCGATGCTGAAGATCGTGGCCCCCGTGGTTTTGATCGTCGCGGCGCTGCCCGCGTTGATGGCCAGCGTCACCTTGGACAGGCACTGGTTGCCCAGCAGCCTGCGCAGCTCGGCGTCGCGGACCTTGGAGAGAGAGGACATGGTGGTTCCTTGTTCGGTTGCTGTGGGGGACGGGCGGCGCCGCTAAGCGCCGCCCTGGTCACTCAGCCGCCGCTCAGGCGGTCGCCGCGACTTCGCCGCGCACCATCCAGGCGTCGTTGAGGATCACCGCCGTCTGCATGGACTTCCAGCCGACGTGCCCGCGCTGGGCCAGCGGGTCGCTGTCCGACGGCTTCGGGTTGACCACCATCGGGGTGACGGCGAACATGCCCTTCAGCGCCACGATGCCGTAGGCGTCGCGAGCGACGTACAGCACCGGGTACACGTCGGCGTTCACGCCACCCGTCGACAGCATCGTGAGCTTCGCGCCGCCGCCGTTGGCCCACGGCTCGAAGATCGTGCTGGTGACGTAGCGCACGTCCTCGACCTTGCCCAGCTCGTTCTCCCAGGGGGAGATCGAGCCGTACTTCTCGGCGGGAACGAAGCCGGCCATGCCGCGCACGTCGGCCTCGCAGTCCGGGTGGATCAGGCCGACGAAGCCGGGCGCCACGGCCTCGGTGCCGTAGCTGGGCGTCGAGCGCACGATCGAGGTGATGAAGCGCGCGTTCTGGCGCTTCAGGGCACGCGTGGCGCGCCGCTGCAGCGTGATGCTGATGGGCGTGTTCACGTCGGTGCGCGCCGAGCCGTTGGCGTACAGCACGTTGGTGCCGGCCTTCAGCACGCCGAAGCGCATCTTCTCGATCATCTGCGCGGCCTGCTCGCCGATCAGGGCGATGGCCTCCTGCAGCACCGGATCCTCGTGGGTGTCCGCGACCACGTCGGTGATCATGGTGCGGTCGCCGTACTGGGTCAGGGTGGCCGTCACGTCGGTCGACGCGAGCGTCTGGCCGGCCGGGGTCACGCCTTCGCTCAGCGCGACGGGCGCGGTCGGCAGCGCGCTGTAGCGGCGGAACTTGATCACCTTGCTGTTCTGGGCCGGCAGGGGCTTCGCCTGGCCGAACTTCTCCAGCACCAGGAAGGGGAGGCCGCGCTTCAGAAGGTCCTTCGCGGCGTACGCGGCGGTGCGCGGCGAGATATCGCCATAGGTCGTCATTTCGATGTCCTTGAAAAATTGCCTTGGCGGGATGCCTCGGCTACTTGACGAGGAGGTCGACTGCGCTGATGCCGTATGCAGACAAAGGTGAACCCTCCTGAGGGCGCTCTCGCGTGTCCTCTGGGTCCGTGTCGTGCGCGACTGCTGTCGTGCTCTCTCAGGGTGCTCGGTGATGTCCCCCACCGAGCAAGGGGCTGTGAGGCAGCTGGTGCCTCATGGGCAGATCCACGCCCGGAGATCAGCCCGGGCGGCCTGGCGCCAGTGGCACCAGGACTTCAAGCCGCCTCTCGGCGGAGACTCAGTTGCGCAGCTTCGTCAGCGCGTCGAGCCTGGGCTCGACGATGCGTCGGTTGCGCTCGCAGTAGGAGCAGCTGCCTCGATGACGGCAGCTGCTGAAGATGGCGCGCGCTCCGCGGTACTCGCGTCGCCGCTCCTTGTTGTGGGCGATGGCCTTGCTCAGGCTCACGCGTACTCGACAGCGGCGACGACGGTGCTGGTGTGGGGCTCGGTCATGGCTGCGTGGTTCAGGCCCGCAGGAAGATCCTGGCCGACCTCGGCGGGAACGCTACCGTCGTGCCGGCGAGGCGCGTGCGGCCTTGGTCCTCCGGGTTCAGCGTGCCGGTCAGTTCGACGACATCGAAGGGCAGGGTGTAGTCCGCATCACCCGCTGTCGCCCAGGTGGCGTTGCCGGTGCCCTTGGGGCGCACCACCACCAGGCCGTTGGTGTACTCGCGCACCCAGAAGCCAGACCCATCGCCAGCCACCGATGGCATGCTGCCCACCGGCACGCCGATCCGCGCGTCCATCTCTGCGAGGTAGAAGCGGTCCCTGACCTCCACAGGGTAATCCGTGGCGGCCTCGCGCGTGTATGCGAACAGACCGGAGTCGGTCAGCAGTGTGCTGCAGAGCCCGAACATCATGTCGCGGTGCCACGGCTGCGTCACCGGACGGCCCGCAGTGCCACCGCCGTCGTCGTCGTAGCTTTTCCAGTGCCACACCACGGGCGCAACACGCGACCTGCTCTCACCCTCGCAGTGGCTCTTGGCGTTGGCGTAGTTCTGCCTCCAGCCCGCCTGCCCGTGGCCGCTCTCGGGAGAGTAGAAGCTGCCGCTGCCCTCCATCAGCGTGCTGTCCGTCATGCCGTGCCACACGGCAGGCCGCTTCGTTCCGCCGTTGCCCCAGATGCGCCAGCCCGCCTTGCGCAACCCCGCGCACACGTCGAGCCAGCCCTGGTAGATCGCGGCCTTGGCGGCGCTTTCCGTGCATCGCTCGCGCACACCAAGCCGGTGATGACCAGTGGAGTACGTTGGGAATGACGCCTCATAGGCGTCCGTGATCTGGTCCCCTGACCCCGTGGCGTACCCTTCCATGGGGATGACGTTGTCGAGGTTCAGACCGTAGATCGGCCAGCCGGTGTAGGTGGAGTCCGTGCGGAGCTGCTTGCCCATCCACTGCGCCCAGTGGTCGCCGTTGCTGTCGAGGCGACGGGTGACGATGGCAGGACTGACGCATAGGCTTTTCGCAGATGCGACAGCCGACGTATCGAAGTCGCGGAACTCCCACTGCTGGTTGCTGAAGTTCAGCGTGGCGCCCGATGCAATCGTGACATTCAAGGCCGTCACGCCACTGGTCGTTTTGTCTGTCCCGACTGTGATACGCGGCGGGCCGGACAGGATCGCGGTGACAAAAGCCTCGTTGGTTTCCGCGATGCCAGTACCCCATACCGACATGCCAACGGTCAGCCCGGTAGTGTCCGAAAGCTCAATCGTGCTGCTCGACGTGGTGGTGCTGGCGGTCGTCTTGGTCGTCGTGACCAGCGTTTCGCCGTCGCAGTACAGCCAACCGTCGTTCGTGTCGAGCCATGTGGCTGTTGGAAGCCCTCCGGTCTCCCCCGTCTTGTCGGCTCCAGGCATGTAGACATAGGCGTGGAAGCGCAGCGGGAAACCGGCGGCCACCAAGGCATTCAGGATCGCCTTGCTGTTCGTCGCGCTCTCCGTCTTGGTGACATCGCCCCAGATCGTCCTGAAGAACGGCAGCGGCTTCAGTTCATCCCAGTTCGCAGTGCCAGGGAATGTCGCGGTCGGCGCCTGCGTGGTGTGCAGCACCCACTGCTTGCCGTCGTGCTCGACCACGTTGCCATCGGTGATCGAGTCCTCGGCGTCGCCCAGCGTGTACGTGCTGGCCGGGTTCCAGGCGGGGAACGTACTGCCGCCGCCGGACCAGCCGACCTGCAGCGCCCGCGGATTGCTGGCCGGGTAGCTCATCGCCAGCGCGGCAAGGCGCCACTCGTTGATGGCGCGATGGATGCCCGCGGCCGGCGTGTCGGCCTTGCGCAAGAGGAAGCCGGGGAAAGCGCCCATTACCGCATCCTCGTCGTGCAGCGCACAGCGAAGTCGCGCAGCGTGAACGGCATCGGCGTGGAGCCGTGCGTCACGCGCCCGGTGAATGCAAAGTTGGTGGTTGCTGAGTTGACGGTGAACTCGGAAGGGATCTCGTTGTACCCCTCGACCGCGCCGGCCAGCGCCGCCCCTTGCGCAGCAGCGCCTCGGTACTTCAGCATCTTGGTGCCGATCCAAGATCGACGGTTCGTGGCGCTCGCTGCGCCACCGGCTGAATAGAAGTACGGGCTGGTGCCCCCGTTCAACAGGATGCGGAACGTCGTGCTACCTGAAGGCGACCCGACCACGTCGGCCTCGGCGAAGAACGGCACCGCGAGAATCTTGTGCGGAGCGTTCAAGAACTCCTTGGCCGCGGTGATGGTAAGTAGGTCGGTGACTCCGCTGACCGTCGAGTTTGTGAACACCTCAAGCGACCGCATCTCGAAGTCGTAGTCGAAGTACAGCCCGTTCCAGACCCACTTCGCGCGACCGTACACCGGACTGCCACCCCCGACCGGAATGACATAGGCGCAGTCGGTGACGGTCAGCGTGAATCCAGGCTTGAGCGCGATCGTTGCGGCCTGCGCCGCAGCCTCCAGCGCCCAAGCCGTCGCGGTGGTGCACCTGATTGCGCCGCCGTCCTCGCGCGTGTTGCCGAGCGGGTCCTCCACGTAGTCCTCGGCCGCGTTTTCGGTCAGATCGACGCTCAGTTCGTAGGCTTTGCCATCGAAGGCCACCAGCCGCACTGGTGTGACGCCGCTGTACTCGTAGGTCCAGGTGATGCCGTTGACGGTGATCGTGTCGAGCCGGCCGCCGGTGCGCGTCGTGGCGGTGATGCTGTCGCCGCTGGCGCCGCCCATGCTGCCGCCACCACCAGCGCCGCGCTGCGCCCACCCGCCGGCCTCGTCCGACGTGTCGGTGTCGATGCAGTCCCAGAAACTGCTGGTATCGGTGCGGTAGCAGTATTGGCCCTGCGTCGCGTCGAGGGCGAGCATCTCGGTTTCGTCGGCGACTTCGCCGAGGTAGATGGCAACCACTGGGCCTTCCAGAAGTTCTTCGATCTGCTGGAGCTGCTCCTGCGTCAAATCGGCAAAGAAGCTGATCGTCCCGTCGTTGTTGCGCAGGCCGACGGCCTTGCCGAACTCGTTGAAGACGATGCGGCCCTCGGAGGTGAACATTCCCATGCTTGCGCCCTATGCGTTGTGGTGATCAGTCGTCCTGCCAAGACCTCGAGAACTCCTCGAGGTCAGCGTCGCGTTTGCGGATGGCCTTCGCCAGAGCCGTCTCGCTCTTGGCCTTCTCGGCCGCCGTCGGCTTGACGGGCGGCTTGAAGAAGGCCTTGTTGTTGGCCGGCTTGTCGGCCTTCTCGGCCGGCTCGTCGGTCATTGAGTCGCGCTTGCGTTGCGCGGCTTTGAGCCCCAGCAGGTCCATCAGGCCTCCGCCCAGGCTTCTTCGTACGACTGCGCGCTCGGCTTGGGCTGCGCAGGCAGGGACATGCCCGTGGAGCGCACGCCCTCGGCGGCGTCCATCTGCTGCTCGACCACGGGGTCTGCGGCAGGCTTCGGGTCGTCGGCCAGGTCGGGTTCCGGCTTGGCCTTCTGCGTCTCCTTGTAGCCGTCGAGCAGCTTGACGATCTCGGCCGCGGTGCCGCGCTGCACGACGCGCTCGGCTTCGGCGCGCGCCTTCTCGTCCATGCTGCCGATGAAGTCCTTGAAGCCCTGGCTCTGCCCCACCTCGATGAAGTCGGGGTGCGCCTTGCCGATCGCCCGGAAGTGGGCCTTGGCCTTGCTGTCGCTCACGTCCGCGACGAGCTCCTCGACCGTCTTGCCGATCTCGCCGACCTTCTCGCTCGCGGCGTCGGCGCCGGCGGCCCTGGCCTTTGCCGAGGCGATCACCTCGATCATGCGCACGAAGTCCTCGCCGAAGTCCTCGGCCAGCTGCCGCATCGCCTGCTCGGGCGTGAGCTCGCCGCTGGCGACAGCGTCGGCCGCCTGCTGCGCGGCCTCGCCCAGTTCGGCGTTGCCGTCGCCTGCGGCCTGGGCGCTGGCATCCTCGAGGGCGGACGTCGTCTGCGACTCGGTGTTGGAGCCGTCGCTGACGGGGCCATTGCTCTCGGGCTTCCCGGCGGCGGCATCGGCCTTGGCCTTCAGCTCGGCCTCGGCCTTCTTCAGCCTGCCCTCCCAGCTGCGCAGGCGCTGGCGCTCCTTCTCGAGCTCGTCCTCGGCATCGTGGGCGGTCTCGGCGGCCGCCGGAACTGCGGCCTCGACGGGGGCGCCAGACTCGCCGCCATCGCGCGCCGGCTCACCCTCGGACGCCGGCGCGTCACCCTCGGACTCGACCGAGGTCTGGCCAGCAGGGGAGCCGCCAGCGGCGGTGTCGACGACGCCAGCATCGGCGGTGGGCGCGGTTTCTTCGGCCGCCGCGGCGATGTCGACCGGCTTGTTGTCGACCGGCTGCTCGTCCGGGTCGGACTGGGCGGCCATCCCGGGGTCGACTTCTTCGAACGCGCTCGCGTACTCGGCCTCGTTACGGGCCTGCTCTTCGGGATCGATCTGCATGCTTCTTCGCCTTTCGTTGTGATCAGACGAGCGGATCCGAGGGGCCATCCCCGGACAGCGCCATCTGTAGTGCCATGACCTGTCGCAGCGCGCCCTGCTTCAGCTGCAGCTCCTCCGGGCTCACGCTCACCAGGTCGTGCATGTACCGGGTCTTGAGCGCCTCCAGCAGGCCGAGCATCTGGGCCTGCCAGTCGGTGCCGGAGAACTCGCGCAGCGCCGCGGCGTGGCCGATGGCCTGGCGGTGCGCGTCAGCGGCTACGTCGCGCATCACGTCCTCACCTCGCACGTCATGCGCAACAGCAGGGGCGCGCTTTGATCGAGCGCCGCGGCCGCCTTCATGCAGTCGCCTTTGGTCTCGAATTCACCGGCCACGATCGACGGCAGCCAGGGATAGAGGGCCAAGCTCACGACGAGGATCACGACGTTCATACGGGCTCGATTCCCTGGGTTTCGATGCCCTCGCGCCGGCCCACCATTCCGGTCTGCGGCTCGAGATCGGCGACCGCCGAATCAGGCTGCGCCTCGTCGACGCCACGCGGCTGCTCGACGAAGCTCTGTCCCTTGTTCAGCAGCTGGTGCGTGCCAGGCTCGGCCTGCACCGGCGGGCTGTTCAGCTGCGCGATGGACGGGTCGGGCGTTGCGTCCCTCCACCCGGCGCTGCGCAGGATCTCGTCACCGGCAGGCGCGATGAACGGGCTGGCCGTGGCCGTGCCACCGGCCTGCAGCGCGGCGTAGGCCGCCTCGACCTTGGTGGACACCGTCTTGGCGACCAGCAGGTCGATGTTGGCCAGCGTCTGCTGCACCTGCGTGCGAGTCGCCTCCGCGTCGGCGACCAGCTTGTCGACCTTGGCCTTCGCCTCCGCCAGCGCCAGCTGCTGCGCCATCTGCGCCATCTGCTGCTGCATCTTGGCGGCATCGCTGTTCATCTCGGCGGCGACCTCTTCCTCGGTCTTGACCACGTCGACCAGCTCGTTGGCCTCGGCGCGCTTGCGGTTCAGCACGTCGCGCTTGATGTACGGCGCATCGAACTCGTTCGCGGTCAGCGCGGCCAGCTCGTTCAGCTGTCGCGCCTTGACCTCCTTGGCCACCAGGCTGGCTGTGGCCGTGGCCACGGCATCGAAGTCGCCCTTGATGGTGTCGTCCGGGTTGAACTGCATGTTCCAGTGGTACATGCCGCGAATGAAGGACACCGTGATGCCCTCGTCCCAGTTCGACACCAGGTCCTTGATCACGATGTTCACGTTGCCGATCAGCATCGAGAGACCGGAGCTCGTGCCGGCCGCGCCGGTCTTGGCGTTCTCGCCAGACATGTAGCGTGGAACCGCGGACACCTCGTCGGCGTTGTTCTCGAACATGCCTACCATCCCCGACAGCTCGCTGGTGCGCGACGGGATCTCGTGAACGTGCACGGCCTTCGAGCCAGGCGACGTGCTGTTGCGCAGCCAGATCTTCCACGGGTTGATCTCGTTGAGCTGCTCGTGGCTGCTCAGCAGGTGCGGGTTGACCTCGACCTGCGCGCCGGCGGAGATGGCGGCGTTGTCGATCATGAGACGCGTGGCCGCGTTCATCATGGCCTGGTCGTCGCGCATCACAGCGGCCAAGCCTTCGCCGAAGATCGAGCTCTCGTCCTTGTCGAAGTAGTACAGGTGGTAGGGCCACGTCACGCCGTTGATCGGCTGCAGCACGGCCTTGATGATCTTGCCGTCGGGCAGCAGCCAGACGTTGGAGAAGAAGCTCTCGTGCAACCTCTCCTCGGGAACATCGAGGCCGGCATCGCGAAGCTGCTGGCCGTCCAGGTAGCCCCAGCGCTCCAGCACCTCGTACTTGCCCCCAGGATCTCCGGCAATGGCGCCGCGCTCGCCGATGGAGCGCAGCTCGGTCTCCGCATGCTCGAGCTCGGCCCGGCCATGCGGGTTCGCCACGATGTAGTCGACGATCACCTGGCGACGGAATGACTTGCGCTGCGCGAGATCACCCATCCCCGACTTGGTCATCATGTGCCGCTCGTAGACGTAGCGGCAGTGCCTGATGTCGGTCGACGTCATGTCCGGGTAGAAGCGCCACAGCGGCACGTACTCCACGAACGGGACAACGTAGGTCTCGCTCTGCGGGACCCACCTGTTGCCCTGCTTGATGAAGCGCGTGCGAACCTTGCGCTCGAGCAGCGGGCCCTTCAGCACTCCGGTGCCGTACAGGTTGCCGGAGTGGATCGCGAGGCGGCACTCACGCTTGTAGTTGACCTCGGACAGCTGGTCCTCGATCGTCGTCGACATGCGCGCCGCGCGCTTCTTCGCCCAGTCGAGCACGGCCTTGTCGAACATCTCGCGCGTGATCGTTGCGCCCTGGGCGGACGCCGCGAGCAGCTGACGAATCTCGATCTTCTGGTCCTGGCTCAGCAGCGGCTTCGGCGTCGGCTCCACGCCCCAGTTCTTCTCGATGCCAGCCGGGAACAGCATGTCCGCGACACGGCTGTCGACCGTCTTGACCTTGACGCGCGTCTTGCGCAAGAAGGCGCGCGAGCGGTTGGGCGCAATCTTGGCCGCCACATCGGGGTCGTACTGGCCGCGGTACTGGCGCAGGTCCTTCAGCCAGCGCAGCTCGGTTTCTCGACGCGCCTCGACAGCCTGCTTGAACTCGCCGACCAGGACGCCACCGAGCTCGTCGAGAGTCTGGCCAGGCGCATCCTTGTCCTCCAGCACGCGCTTGGCGACGCTGGCGTACTCGGCGACTTCGGTGCTCACTTCTTCGCGCCTTCCTTCTCGATCTCGCTGCTCACCCTGGCGAACTCCGCGAAGTCGGCGCCGGCGGCCTCACGGGCCTTCCTCGTGGCATCAACCAGCGGCGCCACGGGATCGGAGGTCTCACCCTCCATCCACACCTCCTCGAAGGTCGGCGGCTTGTCGGTCTTGTCGGTCTTGCCGTTCTTGTCGGTCATGGTTGCCTTTCAGTAGCCGGCGTCGCTCGCCGCCGAGTAGCCGCCGCCAGTCGAGCCGGCGTACGTGGAAGAGCCGGCGCGATACGCCACAGGCTCGGCAAAGGTCAGCGCCAGCGCATCGCCACCATCAGGGCTGCGGATGCCGCGCTTCTTCAGCTCGCGCTTGCTCTCCAGCTGCTTCAGGCCGCGGCTGGTGTTCTCCCCTGGCTGCCTGGCCAGCAGATCGCTGATGAGGGCCGGGTCGTTCGGGATGCGCGCAGGCTCGTCGTCGAACCACTCCTGCATGGCCCACCACACCTCCGCGCCGCGGTTCTCGTAGATGTCGTGCTGCCTGGCCGACTCGCCGTTGTTCACCCCGATGGCCGGAATGTTCAGCTCGTTGAGCCGGTCCACCACGCCGGCGCCGATGCCGGTCTTGTCGACGAACATCGCGTCCGGCTGCATGTCGCGCCAGTACTCGGCCAGCTTGCCGGCCACCTGCATGGTGTTCAGCTTGCTGTGGTACTCGATGCGGAAGCACACGCGGCCGCGGCGGAACGCAATGGCCGTGCGGTCCTTCGACGCCGCGCCATCGCCAGCAGGGTCGCACCCGATGACCAGCGGGCCCTGCAGGTTGTGGTAGCCGCTGTTCACGGCCGTCGCCACGGCGTTCGGCGAGATCAGCGGGTTCAGCGTGGCGCTCTGGAATGCCAGCGCCGCGGTGGCCGGGTACTCCTGGTCGAACAGCCACGCGAAGCCCTTGCCGTAGGTGGCGATCTTGTTCGCGCGCCACTGCATCTGCGGCAGCGTCAGGCCGTAGGCCAGCTGGTACTTGATGTCCTCCTTGGACAGCTTCAGGTTCTCGCTCGGCGGCGCCGCGTACTCCTCCTGCCAGAACCAGGGCACGAAGATGGCGATGTAGGGGAACGGGTTGCCGTCCTCATCGAACCCGCGCTCGGCGTCCTGCCACAGCAGGTGAAACGCATTGCCAAGGCCGTTGCCAGTGGACTCAAGGATGATCTCGGTGCCCTCGACATCGCCGATGGTGTTGCCGATGCCGGCCAGGTGGTCCTGGGCGTTGGCCCAGAAGCCGAATTCACTGTTGCTCGTCGCGCACTGCGTCAGACAGTAGTCGTGGTCCGGGTGGTCGACCTCGATGTCCCAAACCGTCTCCTCAACGTACTCGCCGATTGACTCGATGGGCAGCCAGGCGCAGCCGTTCTCGATGCGCACCCCGCTGCGCCCAGCGCGCTGCCGAGGCGGCATCGACCAACCCAGCGCAGCCACCAGCTCGTCCACGCCGGCGCCAGTGATGCGCAGCGTCCACTGGGCCTGCTCCTTGCGGCCGTTGCGCACAGCGCCGGGCCGATGCGCAATCGCAGGGAACCCAAGGCCCAGTGCAGCAACCACGTCGCGCATTCCGTAGGCAACGGCGGGCACGACGCTCGGCGCGCTGATCCTGCGGTCGCCCGGCCGGACGCTGCTGTGGCCATCCCCGGCCAGGTAGCCGATCAGCATTCCTCGCACGAACTCGTGCGGCATGCGCCACCACTCGTGCGGCAAATGCTTGTCGCCGTTGCGACCACACATGCGCAGGACGAACGATGCGAACTGCCTGCCATAGACGGTTGTCATGCGCGTCAGGCTGCCCTTGTTGCCGCGCTCGCTGATCGACGAGAAGCCGCCGACGCAATGCACCCAGGCGGTGTTGCGTGTCAGCTCGCGCTCGTGGCACGCGAACACCACGCTGGCAGGGTTGTGTGGCGCTTTCGACTGCAGCGCCACATGGCCCTCGGCCAGATACAACCCCAGCATCCGCCCAACCTCGTAGGTCAGCGCGATCCGCTGCGGCACATCGAGCATCTCGCGTCCACCGCCTTGCTCGCGACACGATCGCTCGATGGCGAACTCGACGTCGCCGATCTCGCCCGTGATCTCGCGCACCGGGAACCCGAGCTCGTCACCAACCTGCAGCTCGTCCAGGCGGCGCATACCGGCGCGCGTCCAGAACTTGTGGCCGTCGGTCGCACGCAGCACCTCGCCATTCATGGCGACGCGGACTTCGCGCGTGAGATCGGTGTGCCAGCTGATACCGCGCACCGGCGCTTCGAAGCCGCGGCGCGTGCGAACCCTGTCGCCAGGCTCCAGCGTCTCGATGGTCTTGCGCGTGCCGTCGGCCATCAGCACGCCGGCGCCGGCGCCCAGGCAGCCGTGCAGCAGCTGCGCGGTGTTCGAGCGGCCGACGTCCTTGGTGCCGGCCGTGGCCAGCTTGTACCCACCATCGAGCTTGTCGAAGATCAGCTCTTTGGCGTTCGTCGCGCCCGTGGACGGCGCGATCGGGTTGTTGTCGTGGAAGCGCCGAACCATGCTGTACAGGTTCGACGTCGCCTTGTCCTCGTGGGCCACGATGAAGGCGTTCTTGCCGCGCATCGAGGCCTTGTGATAGAAGCGCGCGCCGACGTAGGTCGACGACCCCTGCTGCCGGCTCTTGAGGATCAGCGCGCGGACCATTCCAGCCGAGGCGAGCTGGGCCTCCAGCCGCTCGTGGATGAAGCGCTGCGCCTTGTTCCAGATGAAGGGCCGGATGACCGAGGACTTGTCCTTAATCTTCAGGCAGTGGGCGCTGTACACCTCCAGCTCATTGGAAAGCTTCCTGAGCGCCTCCAGCCGCTCATCGTCGGTCATGCGAGCGCGCCACGTCGGGCGGCGGTCACGCGGCCCTCAGGTTCGACGCGATGCGGCGCGCCCATCCGCGACCAAAGGCCGGCCAGGTCGGCAGGTCCGCCATCATGGCGAGGCGGACGCCGTTGAACCTGGCGACGATCCGCGGCGCCGGCATGCTGTTCACGGCCTGCAAGGTGCGCGCACCCAGGATGCCGTCGTCCACCTCCCCGACCGCGCGCTGCAGCAGCTTGATGGCCGTCTTCACGCCGGAATTGACGGCCGTATCGAACAGGTCGAAGCGGACCCCGTCGGGCACGGCGCCGCACCCAGCGGGCCCCCAGAAGTCGCGCAGGTACAGCTCCTTCGCGCGCTCGAGCGTCATCCCGGCGATGTCCTCGGCCGGGTAGCTGCGCTTCGAGATGCCGAACTTCGTCTCGCCGCCCGGGTCGCGCTTGTCGTTGACGTAGCCACCCTCGTGGCCGATCAGCTGCTCGAAGGCCTTGTCGAAGTCCATGCCGTCACCTCCGCTCGTTGAGCACGCGCATCAGCAGGTCATCGAGGGCCGAGCCGTTGCCGGCCTCACCCTCGGAGATGCCGAACGCCTGGCGCTCCATCCGGTGCAGCCGCTCCAGCAGCTCCACCGTCTTCTTCACGTTGTCCACGCGGTCGGACGTCGACAGCAGCACCTGGACCATCTTGCGCATGCGATCGGCGCGCTTGCGGGCCTCCTCGGGAGACTCGTTCTCGGCCGGCTCGTTGACCATCTCGATCAGCGCGGCCGCGGCATCCTTGCCTTCGGGCGAGGCGGTCGCCTCCAGCTCGGCGATCATCGAGGTGACCAGGGCGCGCAGCTTGGCGATGTCTGAGCGCTGCAGCATCCGGACCCGGAACTGGAGGTCGGCGTTGGCATCGACGACCGCCTGCTCGTTAGCGGCCCTTGTGGCGCTAACCTCGGCGCTAACCGCCGCGACGCTAACCTTGGCGTCGGCCTTCGCCTGGATCTTGGCAGCCAGGTCGCGGACCCAGCCATCCCTCTTGGCGCGCTTGATGATCGCCGCGTCGGAAACCCCAAACTCCTTGCCGATGTCCTTCAGCGAGCGGATGCCGGCGCGATAGTGCGGCTCGATCAGGTCCCACTCGATGGTCCTCTTCTCGGTCACGCGAGCCTCGCCCTCATGGCCATAGCATCGAGATCGGCGTCGTCAAGCAGGAACCACTCGCCGCGCACCAACTTCGCGGCGAACATGGCGTGCAACACGCGCTCTTCTTGCCGCATGTTCGGCACGAAGTAGGCAATCCCGATCCGCGCCTCAAAAGGCAAGCTCGTCTGGTGCGCAGCCGCCCGCACGTCCGGCTGCTTGGCCAGGCCAACCTTGTAGAAGCGCTCCCCACCGGCGTCGATGAAGACGCCATAAACGTAGCCGGCGCAATCCATCTCGTCCGCAACAACTGGCACGCCATCGCCAACCTGCCGCGCGATCTTGGCGCTCAGGTCTCGGACCCAGCCCTTGGCCTTGGCGACCTGGGAGATGCGGCCCTTCGTGATGCCGTGGTCCTTGCCGATCTGGTCCAGCGTCTTCACGCCGGCCCGGAACTCGGCCTCGACCAAATCCCAGTCGATCTGCTTCCCAGTCATGCCTTGCAGACGTTCCAGGCGCCGCGCTTGGTGCTCTCGTAGGCGCGGTCCATGACGGCCTTCTCGAATCGCCGGCGGCGGGCCACCTTGCGGTCGCGCTCCGCCGCACGCAGGTCAGCTTCGGGGACGCCACCCTGCGGGCGCGCGCTCGTCCACCGCAGTGAGCGCAGCTTCGGGGCCGCCCGCAGGAGCGCCACGCCCTGGCCTTCGCGTCCGTACAGCCAACTGGCCAGGCGCGGCCACTGGCTGGACACGTAGGCCCGCACCGGCATCCGGTACTGGTAGATGCTGTTCGGCATGAACGGGGCCGCCGCATGCACCCGCGCGCACACCTCGGGCGGGATGAACTTGTCGAACCAGCCTGCCATCGCGAGCACCTTGGACATGTGCCAGTGCTGCGCAAAGCCGACGATCAGCATCTCCGACAGCCGGACCGGGTCCAGCTGAAGATTCGGTTGCTCCATCTCTCTGCCTCTCGCCCAGCTTTCCGCGGGCTGCTTGTTGGCGGAGGGCGGCCGAGATGTCCCAACCCGACGCCATGCGTGGCGCTTGACCCCCCTGAGAATCTGGCGAGGGCCCTCCCCCCCCGCGTCGCTGTTACTGCGCTGCGCAGCCCTCGGGCCGCCACTCGACGGCCTGGATCTCGGCCAGGTCGGCCGGCAGCCTGGTGTCGTCCAGCAGCACGGGCACCATCGGCACCCCGCACGCGGTCGCGGTCGCGATCTCGCGGGCTACCTCGGCGCTTGCAGCGGCATGCGCCGACCACACCACCAGGACCACGCGCGAGTCGCATATTCGCTCGGCCATCTCGGGTCGCCACCTCGCGCCCGGCCTGATCTCGAAGTCGATGGCCACGCGCTCCATGAAGACGCGCGCCAGACGGTAGGCCTTGACGGCCTGCTGAGCGTCCTCTCGGCTGTAGACCACGGCCACCTGGGCCATGGCCGACACCGCCATCAGCATCGCCAGCAGGACAAGGAGGACCGCGCGCAGCACCATCACTCCTGGCGCTTCCACCCGCCAACCACGAAGCCGGCCGCTCCGATCGCGAGTCCGACCGTGGCGACTGCCAGGCCGACAGCGATCACCGGCAGCCACAAGGCGCGCCACGCGATCACATACCACGGGTTCAGGTTGTTTCCGGGCCCGGAAGGCCAGCGAAAGTTCATTGAGCAGCCCTCAGCTCACCACCTGGCGGCACGATCATCCGACCCATGGGGTCAGAGGTGATGTCCAGTGGCGCGCGGACCTCTCCGGTCCACGGGTTGTACTTCCACGCCACGACGCCCAGCAGCATCAGGTACGACCTCCTGGTGAAGTGCATGCGCATGCGCAGCGGCAGCAGCCGGCCGTTGGACGGGCTGTACCTGAACGACGGCTCGGCGCTCACGGCGGGAGCGGCCTGCCAATCTGGGCGGTCGGCGCCTTCTCCGTCCTGGGGAACTGCAGCATCCCGACACCGCTGGCCAGGACTGCGCCGAGGATGGCGGCCACGGCCCGCTGGACCCAGTCGCTGCTCTGCTTCTGGATGGGCTGCGCCTGCTCGATGGCTGCGACGCGGGCCGAAACCTTGTCGATCTCGGCAAAGGCGCGCGCCAGCGCCTGGCGGTCCGCCACCTGCCGCTCTTCGACGATTGCCAGCTTGGCGACGGCGTCGGCCAAGCGGCCCATGTTGGCCTTGACATCGCGCATGTCGTCGGCGATGGCCGAGATGCGCTCCATCGCCAACAGCAGCTGCGACGACTGGGGGGCTGGTCCTTCGCTCATGCGGACCGGTAGACGTAGTTCATGGGCATCCCCCAGCGGGAGACGTGCGCGAGGGGCGAGCCGCCGCCCGGCCTGCAGACCGGGACGGACGGGCTCTTCTTGCGCACAAAGTGTTCGGGAACGGCTCCGCCTTCAAGGGGCCGCGGACCTGCTCCGCCAGGCTTGTTCGTCGGCCTCTGCGGCCTGCCAACCACCCGCCTCAGCGGGGGTGTCGCGTGCGATGCGTGACATGGAGATTATAACCGCTGTTGCGACACAAACCATCTAAATTCCCAATGAAATCAACATGTTAGGTGCGTCCGACTGCGTTTTTCATTGGTACGTCAAACTTTCTGTTGACAGCTGTATGTTTGTTGCGCAACAATTGGTTCCCGTTCATCGATCACTGCAACAGGAGTTCAGCATGTTCCACACCCCCGCGCACAAGCAGCCGGCCGCCAGCCAGGCCATCGACCTCGCCGACCGCTGCGTCCGTCTCGCCCGCAAGGTGTTCGCATGAACCCCTCCATCCACGACCTGATCGCCCGCGGCGCCATGTTCGTCGCCAACCACAGCGGCGGCAAGGACAGCCAGGCCATGTACCTGGTGCTGCGCGACATCGTGCCGAAGGAGCAGCTGCTCCTCGTCCACGCCGACCTGGGCGCGGTCGAGTGGGCCGGCGCGCTGAACCACATCCTGTCCACCACGCGCGGCGAGCGCGTCGAGGTGTGCCGCTCGCGCCGCACGCTGCTGGAGATGATCGAGCAGCGGGGGATGTTCCCGTCGCCGCAGCAGCGGCAATGCACCAGCGACCTGAAGCGCGGGCCCATCGAGCGCACGATCCGCGGCATCACGCGCGAGCGCCAGGCCGCCGGCAACCCGGCGTGGGGCCTGGTCGTCAACTGCATGGGCATGCGCGCCCAGGAGTCCAGCGGCCGCTCGAAGCTGAACCCGTTCAAGCTGAACGAGGGCAACAGCAAGGCCGGCCGCGAGTGGTACGACTGGCTGCCGATCCACGACTGGACCGTCGAGCAGGTGTTCGAGATGATCGCCTCGCGCGGCCAGAAGCCGCACCCGGTCTACGCCCTCGGCATGACCCGCTTCAGCTGCTGCTTCTGCATCATGGCCAGCGAGGCCGACCTGAAGACCGCGGCGCGCCTGGCCACCGAGCGGCCCGAGCTGCTCAACGACCCGCAGCTCTACCGCAAGTACGTGGAGCTCGAGCGCAGCACCGGCCAGGTGATGCTCATGCCGAGCAAGACCAAGGGTCGCCGGACCCTCGAGGAAGTCACCGGCGTCCAGGTTGAGCAGGGAGCCTGAGATGTCGCACATCGTTCACTGCTCCGACGTCACCTTCGATGGCCGCCTGATCAACGCGTACTTCGCCGCCTACGGAAGGAAGGGATGGAGGGCGAAGCTGGCGCGCGTCACCAGCGGCCTGCTCAAGGCCGCAGAGAAGCGCGGCGAGATCAGCGCCAAGCGCTCCTGGAGCCGCATCGGCGGCAGCTTCATCACCTACCAGATGACCAGCGAGCAGCTGGAGTCGATTCGGCTGGACGCGCTGCGGCGCGCCGGCAAGTCCTGAGTCGCCACAACCCAAGGAGCCATCCATGACCAACCACTGGCAAGACCCCCGCACGTACGACAAGCGCGGCCTCGGCCTTGCGGCCCCTGACCGCTCGGTCTTCGAAGAGCTCGACGAGCTCGACTCGCCCTCCATCCCGGATGACGACGACTACCTCGAGCAGTCGCCCGAGACCGGCCACTTCCCCCACGACGCCTGAAGGAGTCCACCATGGCCAACATCTTCACCGAAGCCGAGGTCGCGCCCGCCAAGCCCGCCAAGGCCCACCTCTTCACCGCCTTCCACTTCGTCCGTGCGCCCGACGGCCGCTACGACTACGACGTCATCCGCGTCGCCGCGAGGACCCACGAGGAGGCCAAGGCCGCCATCAACGAGTGCAAGACCGTGGATCGCGTCGGCGACATCTACCTGCAGACCGATGCGTCCATCGCCAAGTGCGAGGAGCACGGCAGCTCGACCGCCATCCATGTGTCGCACCGGACCTACCCGACGCTCCACTACCGCCCAACGGAGGCTGAGCACGCTGGCTGGCTGGCCGCACGCGCCTTCGACCGGTACGACGAAGACGGCAACCATGTCCCCGCGGACTTCGCGCGCATCGAGGACGCCAAATGATCGCCGCCCTCAGCGAACGCCGCAAGGCCGACCGCGCGACGATGGCCAGGCTGCTGTCCGAGATCGCCGCCAAACACGGCGGCGCGGCGCTGGTCTGCTGCGACGCGGACGAGGTGACCATCGAGATCGAGCACCCGTCAGGAATGCGGTGCTACGTCTGGCTCTCGCGTTCCTCGCCGCAGCCCGGCGTCTACGTCATCCCGTGGCACCTGGGCTTCGGCTGCACGAGGCGCCTGGCGTCCAGCTTCGGGGAGGTGAACCCTTTCCACCAGCGCAAGGCCACACACGTCGCGCACGGCTGGGAGGCGCTGGCCACCGAGATCGAGCGCGGCCTGGCAGCCGCCGCCGATGGGACCGCGTACGAGGCCGACAAGGAGAAGTCATGAAGATCAAGACCCAAGACCTGACCGGCCATGCGCTGCGCTTGGCTGTGCTGATCGCCGATGGCGGCAGCTACTGGACACGCGCCAATGCTGCTTGGCCGCGCGATCACGGCGCACAAACCGGGTGGATTCTGGAGAAGGACGGCTCGCTCAAGAAGCATGAGTACTCGGAGAGCAGTCGCACCGGGCACTTCTTCCACTGCGACACCTACGAGCCCGACGCCGACTGGTCCCAAGGCGGGCCGATCATCGAGCGGGAGCGGATCGACCTTGCGCACTCCCACCCCGAGTCACACAACGCCACCCGCGGCATCCACTGCACGGCGCGCATCAATGGCCTATATCTCGGCGGTCCCACCCCACTCATCGCAGCCATGCGCTGCTACGTTTCCAGCCGTCTCGGAGAAGAAGTGGAGGTTCCCAATGAGCTGGCCTAAGACCCCCATCAAACACGGGCATGCGCGGCGCGGCAAGAAGCTCACGCCAACCTACCGGACGTGGCAGGCAATGCTGAATCGATGCCACAACTCAAGCTCAAAGTCATTCGCCGACTACGGCGCTCGCGGGATCATCGTATGTGCTCGTTGGCACGCCTTTGAGCGCTTCCTGTCCGACATGGGCGAGCGCCCGAAAGGCATGACCATCGAGCGCGAAGATAGCGACGGCAACTATGCACCTGGCAATTGCAGGTGGGCCACGCGCGTCGAGCAGAACAGCAACACCAGGGCTAACCGCTACGTTGTGTTCAACGGAGCGCGAATCACACAGGCGGAATTCGCGCGGCAGACTGGGCTCAAGCAAAGCACGGTCAGCTACCGCATGCGTTCCGGCTGGACCGTCGAGCAAATCGCAACCATGCCTGCACATACGGGAAACCGCGTGGCATCCAAGCTGGGCGACGAGGCGGACGTGCCCGAGGGTCTGGCATGAACACCGAAGCCTTCGCCCGAATCTACAACGAGTCCCGCAACGGCGCCAACCACATGGTGCGCCACCCTCTGTGCCGCCAGCTGATCTACAGCGACGGCGTGCAGGAGCTCGCCGAGACCGGTTGCTACTGGCTGCTCGACATCATCGGCACCGAGGTCGTGAAGGCCATGCGCGGCGCCGACTCGCTGGGCATCATCAAGGTCAAGGTCGCCAACAGCGAGGCCGACCTGAGCCTCAGCCTGTCAGACGACGCGCCGCCGGCGTGGAAGCACCACCTCAACTTCACCGACATGCCCGAAGGCGAGTGGACTTTCTACATCAACAACGAGGGCGGCACCTTCCCGTTGATCCTGCCGAACGAGTACTGACAGCTACCACCGAAGCGCAGCGTGCTGCGCTTCCGTGGGCACTGTTGCCCGACCACGGGGGAACCCAATGCACAGCCTCAACACCATCCAGAAACTGAACGCGGAGAGCTTCGCTCCGGCCATCGAGAACCTGCGCCGGCAGGGTCGCGACGTCGTCGCCACCTACGCCGGCCTGGCGCTGCTCTCCATCGAGAGCTTCAGCATCCGCGACGAAGCCATCGCTGCGCTGCAGGCGCCGACCGAGTCGCCGGACGAGCACCGCAAGCTCTTCGTTGGCCACCCGGGCGGCGAGGAGCAGACGAAGTGGCCGCCGCTCGATGCCGGGGAGCAGGCCGTCGGCAACGGCGCGCAAGGCGCGATCCAGGGTGCGTACAGCCCGCAAGCGCCCTTCACCGGCAGCGTGATCCATTTCAGCAGCCTGGACGAAGCGCTCGGCCACCTCTTCGGCCTCGACAAGCGGTAACCGTACCCCCTTGGCCTGCGCGCAGGCCTTGGGAGTGCGAAAACATTCTGTTGACAAGCATTTGTTTGTGCCATAACATTTGCTTCGCACATTTCAACCAGCACGAGAAGGAGCGAGCGATGGACACCTACACCGCCGTCATGATCGCCGAGGGCGCTTATGACGACGAAGAAGAGCAGGCTGTCGTCGAGGCCTGGCAGCACCTGATCGACACCGGCCTCGTTTGGCAGCTGCAGGGCAGCTTCGGTCGACAGGCGCAGCGCCTGATCGATGCCGGCGTCTGCACCGCGTCCTCCACCAGGAGAGAGCCGTGAGAACGCAGCGCATTGCCACCAATCGAGTACTGGTCGGTAGATGGGTCGACTTCAGCGCCACCACCATCGAGCACGACCAGATCGAAAGCATCGCTCGTATCCGGACGACCGTCACCGAGGAGCCCTTCGTCGACATCTCCATCGAGGAATTCACCGGCAAGACGCGCCGCGCCAAGTACACGAGCGTGCGCCTCGAGGAAGAGGCGGCGCGGCGTCTGTACGAGCTGCTGAAGCTCAAGTTCGAGCGCGCGTCATGATGGACGCACCCTACCCTGTCGACGCGCCGCCGGCGCCTCCGGGAAGGCCGTGGCGCGTGACCGGCTACCGCGTGATCCGCGCCCGCGTAGTCGGGCTGCGCGTGATCGGGGACTACCGCTGGTACTGGCAGGCGAACATTGTCTCGTTCCTCTGCCACCACCTTCTTGGCATGGGATGCAACACATGGAAAGCACGATGAAGACCAAGACCCAGGCTCTGAGCGTGTCCAGGCCCACCATTTCCGTGCCCCCGCCGAAGGTCGGTGACAGGCCGCAATGCCCGTGGTGCGAGAAGCGCCTGCAGCCGATCATGTACCAGACCACCGAGCGCGTAGACACCCCGCCGGCCAGAGGCGCCGTACGGGTCAATGGTTCGCACAACGAGGTGATCACCAGCGGCGGCTTCTTCTACCGCACCACCAGCAAGTACTGGTCCGGCACCTACCGGGCGTACGGCGCGTTCTGCAGCCTGGGCTGTTGCGAGGCCTACGCCAACGCCGAGTTCAAGCGCACCGGCACACGCTATCGGCTACCAAAATCATGAACCAACCAGTCACCACCAAGGTCGGCCGCTCCATCCGCGCCGACGTGCGCAACCCGCTGCTGCAGTTGCCGGCAGCCAAGGAGTTGGCCGCGCTGCCGCCAGAAGCCCAGGCCGCCCTGAAGAAGCTGCTGATCGAGATCCGCAACGACTGCCGCGTGCGTGCCGAGGAGTGCTGGCGCAAGCACAAGGCGCCGATGGCCGCCTACTGGAAGGCCGCCGGCGTCTACGCCAACCACACCTCGCGACTCTTGAGAGGCTGAGCCATGACACAGCCACACCTCCAGCGCAAGGCAGACGAGCGCTACCTCCGATACGAGATGCGCAATGTCCAGCCGTCCTGGCGGCCGCCGTCGTACCGCCGCCACCTGCTGGCCGCAGTCATCACCATCTTCATCGCCGTCGCCGTCGCGACCCTCTGGCCATGAACCTGACCGAGGCCCGCTACATCAGCGACCTGCTGGCCGCGCAGGACCGCATACCAGTCGGAGAAGCCACCGAGCTGCCGCCAGAAGACGGCTGGGTCCAATGGGACCTGGCCGTCGCCCTCCAAGACAAGGAGTCGCCATGATCGTCGCCAACCTCGGCCGCGAGTTCGTGCCCAACGGCTGGGACGACTACTCACTAATCACTTTCGGTGCGCAAGAGCTGCTCGAGTGCCGCACCGCCAAGCTCGGCACGCAGCACTACATCGACGAGTGGCTCCAGCGCTGGCGCGAAGAGCAGCCCGAATGGCACGGCATGGCCTGCGTCAGCGCCCACGCCATGCCGCACCCGTCGCGCGCCGGCACGTTCATCGTGCTGGCCGAGGTGAGAGCCAGGCGCTGACTCGCTTCGCCCGGACCCCAACTTCCTGTTCCACGAGAAACATCATGCACCGCAAAAGGAACTGCACAGTCTACACCGGCAGGGTGGGCGCACGCATGAGGCCGCCGAGCGCGAAGACGCGACGCAGGTCGGTCATCCGGACCGACTACATGTGCGCCGGCGGTCCGTTCGCCGGGAAGACGATCAGGCTCGACAACGACAGTGGCGCGCGCACGCTGCGCATCAGCGTCGGCAAGTTCGACGGGTACTACGCGTGCGGTTCGTGGGTCGCGGCCGCAGATGGGCGGGGGCCATCGACATGAGGCTCGCCATCGATCACGGAGAGCGTCCATTGGACAGTCAAGCCCACCCTGTCAACGAGGACGCCGCAACCACAGCGGAGCGGATGGTCAACCGCCACGGGTCCATAGAGAGGGCGCGCGGCTGGGCCCTGCTGCACGCGCAATCCTACGAGAGGCTTGACGCCGGATACGCCTATTGGTGTTCCGTGGTCGGGGCCATTGATCAACTCAACAGCGAAAGGACGAAATCATGATTTCTCTTGACGAGGCCACGAGGGATTGGGCGCGCGACGGCATCTGGAAGATTGCGCCGGCAGGACTGAGCTGGATCGCAGAAGGCACCAGGGCCAGCATCGGCGAAGGGGCCCGCATCGGCGAAGGGGCCCGCATCGGCGACGGGGCCCGCATCGGCGACTGGGCCAGCATCGGCGACTGGGCCAGCATCGGCGACTGGGCCCGCATCGGCGGCGAGGCCAGCATCGGCGACGGGGCCCGCATCGGCGGCGAGGCCAGCATCGGCGACGTGGCCCGCATCGGCGGCGGGGCCAGCATCGGCG